>WNGF01000364.1_pt1 | contig 64861 bp, 65 predicted proteins | sample 5400641 | NCBI WGS metagenome assembly WNGF01 (sample SAMN13153371, study PRJNA577476) | soil metagenome | isolation source: 80 cm soil or saprolite under grassland replicate 2 | place: USA:California | collected 2016-06-15
AGCAGAGGGTGGTCGTACGGGGGCACGAACTCCGGGTTCTCGCGCAGCCGCTGCCGGTTCTCGATGTACGGGTGAACGGCACCGCCCTGGATCGGCCCCGGCCGCACGAGCGCGCCCTGGACGGTCAGGTCGTCGAGGTTCTCCGGCCGTGTCCGCAGGAGCGACTGCATCTGCGCCCGGCTCTCGATCTGGAAGACCCCGACCGTGTCCGCGCGCTGGATCTCGTCGTACACCTCGGGGTCGTCGAGCGGAATCCGGGAGAGGTCGATCGTCTCGCCGTCAAGGCGCCGACTCGGCGGCGCCGCATGGAGGTCGTGCGGGCTTTGCCCGTGCGACCGTCCCCGAAGCGCGATCTGCTCGACGCAGTCCTCGACCGCGGAGAGCATCCCCAGGCCGAGCAGGTCGATCTTGAGGAAGCCGGCGTCCGCGCACGAGTCCTTGTCCCACTGGCAGAGCTGCCGCCCGGCCATCGCCGCGGGCTGCACCGGGACGAGCTCGACCAGCGGGCGCGTCGAGATCACCATCCCGCCCGGGTGCTGGGAGACGTGCCGCGGCAGCCCGCCGATCTCGGCGCACAGGTCGGCGAAGGCGCGCCAGCGCGGTGAGGCGAGCTTCGTCTCGGCGTCCGGGAGCTTCGTCAGCTCCTCCCGCACCCGGTACGGGTTGCCGTCCGTCAGGCGCGCGAGCCGCTCGAGCTCGGCGAACGGGAGGCCGAGCGCCTTTCCGACGTCGCGGATCGCGCCGCGCGCGTGGTAGGTCGAGAAGCTCGCCACGAGCGCCGAGTGCTCTCGCCCGTAGCGGTCGCAGACCGCGACGATCAGCTTCTCGCGGATGTCGCGCGGGAAGTCGAGGTCGATGTCGGGCACCGAGACGAGCTGGCGGTTGAGGAAGCGCCCGAGCGGAAGGCCGGCCTGGACCGGGTCCACGTGCGAGAGGCCGGTCAGGTAGCAGACGATCGAGCCGACCGAGCTGCCGCGGCCGCGGCCCGGCGGGAGGACGTTGCGTGCGACCGAGCCGCCGCGCGCCTCCCGCGCGCACTCGCGCGCGAGCTCGAGTACCTCCCAGTGGAGGAGGAAGAAGCCGGCGAGGCCGAGCTCGTCGATCAGACGTAACTCGTCGTGAAGGCGCTCACGCGCTTGGACAGCTATTCGTGAACGTGATCCCGGGACGCGTAGCGTGCCCCCATAGCGTTGCTCGAAGGCCTGGTCGCAGACGCGCGCGAGCTGCCGGATCGTCGGCTCGCCCGTCTCCGAGAAGTCCGGGTAGCGGTAGCCGAGGTCCTCGGTCAGGTCGAACTCGAGGCGCTCGGCCAGCTCGCCCGCGCGCGCGACCGCGTCGGCGTCGTACGGGAAGCGCTCGGCCGCCTCGGCGGGGGCGAGCAGGACGCTCTCGCGGTTCCCGCGCCGCTCGGCCTCGCAGCCGTCGAGCGAGGTGCAGTTGCGGATCGCGACCAGCACGTCCTGGAGCACAGTGCGGCCCGGGTGGTGCGCATGCGGGTCTCCGGTCGCCACGGTGCGCACGCCGAGCGCCTCGGCGAGGTCGCGCAGGGAGGCGTTGCGGACCGCATCTCCGCGCTCGAAGGGGCGCTGGAGCTCGACAAAGAACCGCTCCGGGCCGAAGGCTCGCGCGAGTGCCGCCGCGCCGTTCGGGTTGCGCACCGCGAGCCCGTGGCGGGCGCAGCCGGAGAGACAGACGAGCCCCTCGTTCAGCTCGGCGAGCAGCGCCGGGTCGAGCGCCGGGTCGAGCGGCTCCGCGCCCTCTTTCGGGCGCGTGCCCGCGTGTGCAGCCGTCAGCAGGCGGCAGAGGTTCGCGTAGCCCTGCCCGCTCTCGACGAGGAGCGTCACGTGCGAGCGATCCTCGAGCGTCACCTCCGCGCCGGTGATCGGCCGCACTCCGAGCGCCTTCGCCGCATGGGCGAACTCGAGCGAGCCGTAGACGCCGTCGTGGTCGGTCAGCGCGACCGCCTCGTACCCGAGCTCCGCGGCCCGCGCCGCGAGCTCCTCCGGCAGCGACGCCCCGTCCAGGAACGAATAGGCTGAGTGCGCGTGGAGCTCGACGTACACCGCCCGCTCCTCCTAGCTCCCGGGGAGGGCGAGACGATCGCCGACCGCAGGGAGCGAACGGCTCGGATCCTCGCCGACCGGGACGAGCTGACCCTGACGTGGTTCCGCTACGAGCCGGGCGAGAAGGGACCCGACCCCCACATTCACCGGCGGCACACCGACGCCTTCTACGTCCTCGAGGGGGAGCTCGAGCTCGGCCTCGGCCCCGAGGTGCGGCCGGTGCGCGGCCAGGTGGGGACGCTCGCCGCGGCGCCCTCGAATGTCGTGCACACGTTCCGCAACGCGAGTGACGCGACCGCGATCTTCCTCAACGTCCACGCGCCGAGCATGGGCTTCGGCGACATGCTCCGCGCCCGCCGCGAGGGCCGCGACGAGGACGCGGAGCGCTTCGACCAGTTCGACCCGCCCACCGGCGGGGGCCGCCCCTTCGCCGACGCGCTCGTCAACGGCCCCGGCGAGGGAGAGCGGGTCGAGGGCGAGTCGTGGATCCTCGTCAAGGCCGGGGCACGGGACGGCGACGGTCACCTGTCGGTGTTCGAGACCGTCCTTCCGGCCGGCTATTCGGGACCGCCGCTCCACTTCCACCGCAGGACCGCGGAGGCGTTCATCGTCCTCGACGGAACCGTCGCGTTCACCGCAGGCGAGACCGAGGCCGAACTGGACTACGGCGCAGTCGCCTTCGTCCCTCCTTCCATCCCGCACACGTTCTTCAATCCGGCGGAAAGCGAGGCCCGCTGCTTGACGATCGCGTCGCCCGGTGGCATCGAGGAGCTCATCCGGGAGGCAGTGTCCGCAGATCCCGCCGAGCTCGCCGCCCTCGGCGCCCGCCACGATACGTTCCTCCCGGGAGGCTGAATGGACGCGCAGGCCCGCTATGTCCCTCGCTGGCTGAACCACCGGCCCACCTCCTCGTCGAAGAACACGACCGCGTGCTCCCCGCCCGCGAGCACGACGTCGAAGTAGCGGCGGCTGACCGGGTCCTCCGTCCACCAGCGGTCGACCACCCGCCACTCCTCGCGCACCAGCGCAATCGCCGAACGGTTCACCGTTCGCGGAAGCCCATCTACGTGCGCCTCGACGAGGGCCGGCTGCGGCTCGTTTAAACGCCGCACCGGCAAAGCCGGCACGGCTCCTCGGCCGGCGTCGCAAGCGAGCGCCTTAGTCGTCGCGCGGAACCAGTAACGCTCTCTTCACGTGGCGGAACCCATGGTTCCCCCACGAGCCCCTTCCTTCTTCGCAGTTGCCCGACGGCGCTTGTCACGCTCACTCATCTCGCGGCACCAGAAGGGCACGTTGCTCTGGCAGACGCGACCATGGCGCGACCTCGACGACGGTGCAGACGGATCCGGAGCCGGTCCCGGCGCGGACCTGACGCAGGCCTTCGCTCAGGTGCGCTCGCAGCTCGGCCCCTTCCGGCCTGACGAGCTCGAGCTGCTGGCCCGCGGACTCGGCCAGGGCCAGCGCCTCGAGCGTCAGCTTGACGACCGGCGCCGGCAGCTCCAGCAGCTTCGGCCCGAGCGCGACGCGCAGGCGGGCGGGCTCGGCGGTTGCGTCCCGCAGCGTGACCGTCCTCCGCCACGAGCCGCCGCCGACGAGCCGCGCCGCCAGCGCGACCTTTCGCAGTGCCCGCCCGCCGCGCTCCGGCCGGGCGAGCAGCCGGTCGAGCAGGATGCCGAGCGAGCGCCGCAGCGTCAGCTCGTGTCCGACCGTCTCGGGAAACTCGAGCGTCTCCGTCAGCTCCGCCGCTGGCCTGCGCCCGCGTACGCGCCGGCTCGAGCCTCCTCTCGCCAGGCTCCAGGCGCGCCGGCCGTCCGGCCCCAGACGTTCGGCCACGGCGCCACCCGGAAGCCCGGCAAGCTCGCCAAGCTTCTTGACCCCCAGCTCCTCCAGCTCTTCCCGACGGCGCGCGTCGACCGGAAGCAGCGTCAGCGGCAGCGGCGCGAGGAACTCCCGCGTGCGCTCGTCCGAGACGACGAGCGCCTGCCCCGGGCGCGCCACGTTCGCCGCCGCCAGCGCCGCGAAGCGCCGGTCCGCGGCCCCCACGCGCGCGTCCCAGCCCGGGCCGACCGCCGCCAGCGCGCGCTTCAGCGACGGCTCGAGCCCGCCGTAGAGCCGCTCCACCCCGCGCGTCTCGAAGTACGCGCAGCCCGGCGTGGCCGGGTCGACCGCGAAGCCCGCGTCCTCGAGCCGACGCACGATCTGCTCCCACACCTCCTCGGCTGCGGCCGGATCGGGATCGACGAGCTGGAGCGGCGGGCACGTGGCCAGCGCCTCCCCGAGCCGCATCCCCGGCTCGACCCCGGCCGCCTCGGCAGCGGCGGTTACCGGCCCGAGCAGCGGCTCGGATCCCGGCTGTGGCGCGAGCGCCGCAGGCTCCAATACGAGCCGGGGCCGCTCGCGCAGCGCAGCTCGCAGCTCGAATCCCGGAATGACGACGCAGGCGATCATGCGAACGTATGTTCTACACGAACACACGTTCGCTGTCAAGCGGGGTGACAGGGCCGGTTTCGCCGAGACTGCCGCGAGCAATAAGCCCGCCCGATGCTCGCTCTCGTCCTTCCCCTCGCCAAGATGACCGCGACCCAGACGAAAGCGCTTGCGACGCCGACCAAAGAGGCCGTGCCGGCTTTGCCGGTGCGGCCGTCTTAATCCGCGAGCTCGGCCAGGAACTCGCGGACGAGGCGGTAGCTCTCCGCCGGCTTGTCAACCATTACCTCGTGTGCGGCCTCGGGAATCAACTCGAGACGAGCGAGGCCGTCGGGAATAGCCTCGACGATCTCCCGCCCGAGGTGGGTAGGGATGGTCAGATCGGCTTCGCCGAGGATGACGAGGGTGGGACAGCGCACCGCGCTGAGGTGGTTGCGAAGATCCATCGCCTTGCCTTCGCGCGCGAAGCGGACATTCACGTCCATCGTCTCGATCTGTTCGGCCTCCAGTCGAGCGATCGAAGGGTCTGGATCCGGGTTTAAGGACGAGAGGGGCCCCAATACGCGTCTCCACTCGGCTGCCGTCTGCTCGCTCGGCGATTCCATGGCGCGCTGGACGACCTCGGCGGCTTGCTCGCCGCCGCCTTCACGGAAGCGCGCGACCGCCTCCTCCAGGCTGGCCCAGCGTGGGCCGGTGCTGAGCAGGATCAGACCCGACGGATGCTCGGGGTAGGTGGCGGCGTACTGCTGGGCGACGAAGCCGCCGAAGGAAGTGCCGAGCACGACCGTGCTCGATGCCCAAGGCGTCGGAGAGATTCTTGACGTCGACGGCCCAGGTGGCGAGGTTCCAGGTCTCTGGAGTGCCGCGATCGCTCCGACCGTGGCCCCGCTGGTCCGGTACGACCACCTGCGCTACGTCCGCCAGCGGCGCAAGCTGGTAGCGGAGGTTCGTTCCGTCCAACCCGGGCCCGCCGTGAAGACCGATCAGGGCAGGGCGGCGCTCCATCGTGCTGCCGGTGAAGGCCCACTCCTGGCCGAACGCCTCGAAGAACAACCGGACATCGCCAACCGAAACGCGCATTCGAACCGCTCCTCTATTTCCGCAATCTCTCGGCCAAGGCTGGATGTCCGCCGAAATCGGCCCAGCCCCACGCGGGGCCGCCGTGGAGCGAGTCATGGATCGCCGGGTCGGCGCCCCCGGCGAGCAACGCCTCCACCGCCTCGCCACGGCCGTTCTGCGCCGCGAGGTGGAGCGGGGTCACGCCCTCGCCGTGGGTCGGTCCGCCGAAGGTTCCTCTCGCGTTCGGGTCGGCGCCGAGCTCGAGCAGCCGCAGAACCGCTCCGGTACGGCCGTTGAACGCCGCCCAGGTGAGAGCGGTGCCGCGGTAGGGATCGGCGTCCACCCGCGCGCCGAGCTCGGCCAGCACGTCCAGCGCCTCGACCCGGCCGCTCTTCGCCGCCCAGACGAGCGCTTCGTCGAGGATCTCCTGTGGGTCGTCGGAGGGCTCCCAGGCCGGAAAGCCGCCGTGCGGGCGGTAGAAGCCGCGGTGAGCGCCGGCCAGCGGCGTCCCGGCGAGCGAGCGGATCTCGTCAGGCAGGCCGAGCCCGGCCGCGACGCGCAGGTTGCGCGGCTCGAGCCCGAGCAGGTCGACCACTTCGCGGTGGCCCCAGAAGAGCGCAGCGACCAGCGGCGTCCCGCCGTCGCCGCGCGCGAGCAGATCGGTGCGGGCGCCGGCATCGAGCATCAGCTGCGCCAGGTCGCGCCGGTTCGAGTAGCCGGCCTGGTGGAGCTTGGTCCAGCCGTAGTCGTTGCCGCGGTTCGGATCGGCGCCGCGCTCGAGCAGAAGGCGCACGATCTCGAGATCGCCGGCCATGCCGAGCAAGTCGTTGCCGTTCGTCCCGCGGACGCGGACCAGCTCCGGATGCCGGTCGAGCAGCTCGAGCAGCCGCTGATCGCCGTTCTCGACCGCGCGATAGGCGAGCATGAACGGTGTCGGCGGCTCCTCGCCGGTGCGGAGCGCCTCGACGTGGCGCTGTAGGCGCGCCCAGCTAGGGAAGCCGTGCCGCCGAGCGAAGTCTCGCCGCGCGTCCGCGACGCTGACGCCGTTGACGGTGGCGATCCCCTCCGCGCGGCCTTCGTAGTAGTCGATGTCGGTACGGAACGGCTGCTCGAGATCGAGATCCGGGCTCATGCGGTGATCTCGGCTGCGGCGCCGACCATCCGTGACAGCCTGGGAACGATGTCGAGCACGCTTTCCTGGGCGCACCAGGCGATGTCGTCCTCCAGGCCGGGCGGCCCGTACGTGCGTGCGTTGATCCCGTCGATCGCGCGCGGATAACGCTCCGCGATCACCTCGGCCGCGATTGCCGCGTCGGTCCGTTCGGCACCCAGCAGCTGGATGATCCGGCCGGCGCAGTAGGCGTCGTCGATTGCGAACGCGTCCTTGAAGCCGGCGCAGAGGAGGACCGTGTCCTCCCCGCGCTCGCGCCCGCGGCGAGCAACCGCGTCCAGGTTGAGAAGCGAGCCCAGCACGACCTCGCCGCAGGACGCCGCCGCGGTGACGATCGCCCGCGTCCCGTTCGTCGTCGAGAGGATCAGCGTCTCGGCCCGCGGCTCGACGAACTCGCGCGGCGACGCACCCGCGTCGAAGCCCTCGATCCGCTCCGCGCTGCGCTCGCCGCCCGTGATCGCGGAATCGCCGAGCTCCTCGCGCAGGGCCAGAGCGTCCTCGATCTCCGAGCAGCAAAAAACGCGCCGGTAGCCGGACGCCAGCGCCTGCGCGATCGTCGAGGTGGCGCGCATGACGTCCACGACGATCCCCAGCGGCGCGGCGGCCGCCTCGGCCGGAGTGAAAGCAACATGGATCTTCACCCGTTTCTCGCGTTCGCGCCAGGCGGCGGCGGAGCCGGGCTTCGCCCGGCCGGAGCTGCCGCCGGCCAGGAGCGCGAGAAAGCGACGTGACAGCGCACCCGGCCACTACGCTAACGCGGCATGCCTGAGCCAATGCACTGCTACCGCCACCCGAACCGGGAGACCTACCTCTCCTGCTCCGAGTGCGGCCGCCCGATCTGCACGGAGTGCATGACCCCGGCGCCGGTCGGGCAGCGCTGCCCCGAGCACTCGGGCCGCCCGCAGGGCGTGCGCCGGGTCACGACCGGCGCTCGTCGCACGGCCTTCGAGGGGACCGGCGCGCTCGTCACCAAGACCCTGATCGGGATCAATCTCCTCGTCTACCTGATCACGGTCGCGCAGGGGCCCGGGCTCAACAACCCCGGCGGCTCGCTCTTCGGGAAGTGGATCCTCTTCGGCCCGGCGGTGGCGGACGGAGACTGGTGGCGCCTGATCACGTCGACGTTTCTCCACGCCAGCCTGATCCACATCGCCTTCAACATGTATTTCCTCTGGTTCGTGGGGACGGCTGTCGAGCACGCGCTCGGCCGCGGCCGGTTCCTGCTCGTGTACTTCGTCTCGGGCCTGGCCGGCTCGGCCGGCGCGCTCGTCGTCAACCCGAAGACGCCGACCGTCGGCGCCTCGGGGGCGATCTTCGGGATCCTCGGCGCCGCGCTCGTCCTCGAGCGGCAGCGCAACTACGTGCTCGGCGGGCAGGCGCTCGGCCTGATCGTGATCAACCTGATCCTCAGCTTCGTGATCGCGAACATCTCGGTCGGCGGGCACATCGGCGGGCTGATCGGCGGCGTCCTCTGCACGCTCGTCCTCTCAGGCTTCGGCCGCGGGCACGCGGCTTACGGCCGGCTCGGGGTGGCCGGCGTCGCCGGCGTGCTAGGCGTCGGCCTGCTCAGCGTCGCGGTCGCCTACTGGCGCGTGAAGGGCTACGCCTAGCTGAACCGTTCGCGCGTCCCGGCCCGCGATCGCCCTAGAGCTTGTCCGCGCCGGGGCCGCCGTAGAGAACGTCGTTCCCTTGCCGCCGCTGAGCAGATCGCAGCCCGGGCCACCCCTGATGATGTCCTTGCCGCCGTTCCCGACGATCGAGGCTATCCACCGGCGGCCACGGCTTCGACGCCCGACTCCTTGAGCGCGGCCTGGGCGGCGGCGAGGCGGGCGAGCGGGACCCGGTAGGGCGAGCAGGACACGTAATCCAGGCCGAGGTCGTGACAGAACGCGACCGAGGCGGGCTCGCCGCCGTGCTCTCCGCAGATGCCGAGCTTCAGGTCGTCCTTGACGCCGCGGCCGCGCTCGACCGCGATTCGCATCAGGTCCCCCACCCCGCTCTGGTCGAGCGTCTCGAACGGGTTGCGCTCGAGCACGCCGTCCTCGAGGTAGCGCGAGAGGAACTTGCCCTCGGCGTCGTCGCGCGAGAGACCGAGCGTCGTCTGCGTCAGGTCGTTCGTGCCGAAGGAGAAGAAATCCGCGTACTCGGCGATCTCGTCCGCCCGGATGCACGCGCGCGGAAGCTCGATCATCGTCCCCACGAGGTACTCGAGCGACTCGCTCTCCTCCTGGGCCGTGGCGACCGTGATCGAGCGCAGCCGGTGCAGCTCCTCGGCGAAGCCGACGAGCGGGTGCATGATCTCGACGAGCGGCGCATCGCCGGTGCGCTCCTCGACCGCGACCCCGGCGCGAACGATCGCGCGCACCTGCATCTCGTAGATCTCGGGCCAGAGCAGCCCCAGGCGGCAGCCGCGCGTGCCGAGCATCGGATTCGTCTCCTGGAGCGCGCGGATCCGCTCGCGCATCCGCTCGTCCTTCGCCTCCTCGAGCGGGGGGAGGAACTCGTGCAGCGGCGGGTCGAGCAGCCGGATCGTCACGGGCAGGCCTGCCATCGCTTCGAAGATCCCCTCGAAGTCGGCCTGCTGGTGGGGCAGCAGCTTGTCGAGCACCGCGCGGCGCTCGTCCTCGCCCGAGGCCATGATCATCTCGCGCACGAGCGGCAGGCGGTCCTCGGCCATGAACATGTGCTCGGTGCGGCAGAGGCCGATCCCCTGGGCGCCGAACTCCCGGGCCTTGGCGGCGTCGTCCGGGGTGTCGGCGTTGGCACGCACCTTCAGCCGGCGCACCTCGTCCGCCCAGCCGAGGATCATCTCGAAGTCCTCGTTGATCTGCGGCGGGACGAGGTCGACCTCGCCGACGATCACCTCGCCGGAGCCGCCGTCGATCGTGAGGACGTCGCCCTCGGCGAGCTCGTGCCCGCCGATGTTCACCTTGCAGGCCTTCAGGTCGATCGTGAGCGCCTCGCACCCCGCCACGCACGGCTTCCCCATCCCGCGTGCGACCACGGCCGCGTGGGAGGTCATCCCGCCGTGGGCGGTGAGGATCCCGCTCGCCTGGATCAGACCGTGGATGTCGTCGGGCGTGGTCTCCCAGCGGACGAGGATCACGCTCTCACCCGCCAGCCCGCGCTGCTCGGCGCTGTCGGCGTCGAGGACGATCCTGCCGCTGGCCGCCCCCGGCGAGGCGTTCAGCCCGCGCGCCGCCACCTCGACCTTTCTGTCCGGGTCGATCCTCGGGTGGAGGAGCTGGTCGAGCTGAGCGGGGTCGATCCGGGCGACGGCCTCCTCGCGCGTGATCAGGCCCTCGTCGACCATCGAGACCGCGGCCTTCAGCGCCGCCGCCGCCGTGCGCTTGGCGGAGCGCGTCTGGAGCAGGTAGAGCCGGCCCTCCTCGACGGTGAACTCGATGTCCTGGACGTCGCGGTAGTGCTCCTCGAGCCGGCGCATCGTCTCGAGCAGCTCCTCGAACGCCTCCGGGAGCCGCTTCTCCATCGCCTCGAGGGGTTCCGGGGTGCGGATCCCGGCGACGACGTCCTCGCCCTGCGCGTCGGCGAGGAACTCGCCGTAGAGACCGGACTCCCCGGTCGAGGGGTCGCGCGTGAAGGCGACGCCGGTGCCGGACTCGGCGCCCTTGTTGCCGAAGACCATCTGGACGACGTTGACGGCTGTGCCGAGGTCGTCCGGGATCCGGTGCGCGCGCCGGTAGACCTGCGCGCGGGGCGTGTCCCACGACTCGAAGACGGCGCTCACGGCCCGGCCGAGCTGCTCGCGCGCGTCCTGCGGGAACTCGCGCTCGGTCTCGTCCCGGTAGATCGCCTTGAACGTGCCGACGAGCTCTTCGAGGTCGCGGGCGTCGAGCTCGACGTCCTGCTGCACGCTGCGCGCTTCCTTCAGGTCGCTCAGCGCCTGCTCGAACCGGTGCGGGTCGATTCCCTCGACCACCTCGCCGTACATCTGGATCAGGCGCCGGTACGAGTCGTAGGCGAAGCGTGGGTTACCGGTCGTCTCGCCGAGCCCCTCGACCGACACGTCGTTCAGGCCGAGGTTGAGGATCGTGTCCATCATCCCGGGCATCGAGACGGCGGCGCCGGAGCGCACGGAGACGAGCAGCGGATCGTGTGGGTCGCCGAACCCCTTGCCGGTCTTCGCCTCCAGCGCGTCCAGGTGCTCCTCGATCTCGCGCGGGAGCCCGTCGGGGAGCCGCTTGCCGTTCTGCATGTAGGCGCGGCAGGCGTCGGTCGTGATCGTGAAGCCGGCCGGGACGGGGACGCCGAGCTGCGTCATCTCGGCGAGACCGGCCCCCTTGCCGCCGAGAAGCTCCCGCCCGCCCTCGGACCGTTCGTCGAAGTCGTAGACGAAACGCCCGCTCGAATTCCCTCGCATTGCGAGGAATCTTCCCATGGAAACCGTCACTACACTCGGCCAGGTGGCGCTGAGCGATTTCTGGGAGGGGCAGGCCGAGCGGTGGGTGCGGTGGGCGCGCGAGCCTGGCCACGACACGTACCGGTGCTTCCACCGCGACCGTTTCCTCGAGCTGCTGCCGCCTCCCGGGCGGCTGACGGTGGACGTCGGCTGCGGCGAGGGCCGTCTCGCCCGCGACCTGAAGGCGCTCGGGCACACCGTCCTCGCGGTCGACCGCTCGCCGACGATGGTCCGCCACGCCCGCGAGGCCGACCCCCAGCTCGACGTCCGCGAGGCCGACGCGGTCGCGCTGCCGCTCGCGGACCGGCAAGCCGATCTCGTCGTCTCCTTCATGTCGCTGATGAACACGGACGACGTCGCTGCAGCCGTGCGCGAGGCGGCGCGCGTCCTCGAGTCCGGCGGGCGCTACTGCATCGCCCTCACCCACGCGCTCAACACCGCCGGCGCGTTCGAGTCGGAGGAGCCCGACGCCCGCTTCGTGATCGAGGGTTCCTACTTCGAGCGCAGCGCGAAGGAGCTCGCGGTCGAGCGGGACGGGCTCGAGATGACGTTCCTCGACGCCCACAGGCCCCTGGAGGATTACTTCCGGTCGCTCGAGGACGCCGGGTTCCTCGTCGAGCGGGTGCGTGAGATCGAGGACGGCACCGAGGCACCGGCCCGGCCGTCGATCCTGCGCTGGCGCCGGATCCCGCTCTTCCTCCACATCCGGGCGATCGCAGGAGACGTAAGCTCGAACGGATGAGGCTCCTGCTCGTCGCGGTGGTCGCCGCGCTCCTCGTGGGCGCGGCCCAGGGCGGGAGCAAGGCGGGCCGCTCGAGCCGGATCGCGTTCGCGCTCGAGCGCGGCAGCCTCAACATCCTCTACAGCGCGCGGCCCGACGGAACTGGCCTGCGCCGGCTGACGGTGCCGCCGACCCGCCAGGATCTCGGCGGCGACTCGGGCCCGGTCTGGTCGCCCGACGGTCGGCGGATCGTCTTCGAGCGAAACCTGCCGTACTGGGGAGATGACCGCTTCAGCCTGGCATCGGTCCCGGCGGCCGGTGGGCTCACCCGACGGCTGACGAACGGGCCGTACGACGCGATGCCGACCTTCTCCCCGGACGGGCGGCGGATCGCCTTCGTGCGACTGACGCGCTCCGTGCCCGACACGACCGTTTCCCTGTACACGATCGACCGGCTCGGCCGCCACGCGGCCCAGCTGGTCTCGGACGGCCTCGACATCAGCCCCGCTTGGTCGCCGGAGGGGAGCACGATCGCGTTCTCGCGGCTCGCCGGCCCGTCGCTGCCGATCGAGGAGTCGACGCTGTACCTCGCCGATGCCGACGGCTCGAACGTGCGCCGGCTCGGGGACGTCCCTGTCAGGGGCGTCTCGCCCGCCTGGTCTCCAGACGGCCAGAGGCTCGCCTTCGTCTCCTTCGCAGACCACAACGGCACCGTCTGCCCCGCCGACAGCTGCCCGCCGAACGGAGAGATCTACGTCGTGAACGCCGACGGCACCGCGCTCACCCGGCTGACCGCGAGCAAGGCCGACGACGAGCACCCCACCTGGTCGCCGGACGGTTCCCGGATCGCCTTCGCGAGCGGCTTCGCCCTCCGGAGGCAGGGTCACCTCTCGTGGCTCGTGACGGTTCCGGCGAGCGGCGGCAGGGCGACGCGGATCGGCCGCTTCGCCGGCGTCCTCGACCCGGCCTGGAGCCCGGCCGGCGTCCGCTAGCCTGCCGATGTGAAGCTCGAAGGCGTCCACCACGTCACGGCGATCACGGGCGACGCTCCCGGCAACGTCGACTTCTATGCGCGGGTGCTCGGCCTGAGGCTCGTCAAGAAGAGCGTCAACCAGGACGACCCGACGGTGTACCACCTCTTCTACGCCGACGAGGAGGGCGCCCCTGGCAGCGACATCACGTTCTTCGAGTACCGCAACGCGCGCCCCGGTAAGGCCGGCGCGGGCATGGTGCACACCGTCGAGTGGCGGGTCGGATCCGGTCAGGCGCTCGACTTCTGGGAGCAGCGATTGGCCGGCGAGGGCGTCTCCACCGAGCGCACGGACGGCTACCTCGCCTTCGCCGACCCGGAAGGGCTCCAGCACGGGCTCGCGGTCGTGGAGACGAGCGACGAGCCGCTGATCGCCGACCATCCCGAGATCCCCCGGGAGCTTGCGCTCCAGGGCTTCAACGGAGTCCGCGCGTACGCCGCCGACCCCGAACCGAGCCGACGCTTTCTCGAGCAGGGGCTCGAGTTCGATCCCCAGAGCGACAACGCCTGGGAGGTGCGCGGCGAGGGGCGCGGCGGCTTCTACGCATACGACCGGACCGACGAGCGCGGGATCGGCGGCGCCGGCACCGTCCATCACGTCGCCTGGGCCTCGCCGGTGGACGACCACGAGGCCTGGTGGAAGCGTGTCGCCGAGGCGGGCGCGTCGCCGACGCCGATCGTCGACCGCTACTACTTCCGCTCGATCTACTTCCGCGAGCCGAGCGGCGTCCTGTTCGAGATTGCCACGATCGGCCCCGGCTTCACCGCCGACGAGCCGCTCGAGCACCTGGGCGAGCGTCTCTCGCTCCCGCCCGACTACGAGCAGCTCCGCGAGCGGCTCGAGCAAGTGCTGACGCCGCTGCCGGATCCGCGGGCCGCGCAAGTCGGCAGGTGACGATCGAGCACCGGGTGCGCCCGGCGGAGGGCGATCCCGCAGGCCTGCTCGTCCTCCTCCACGGTCGCGGCTCGGACGAGCACGATCTTTTCCCGCTGCTCGACCTGCTCGACCCCGACCGGCACCTGCTGGGCGTCACGCCGCGGGGGCCGCTTTCGCTTCCGCCCGGCGGGGCACACTGGTACGCGGTGCGCGAGATCGGCTTTCCGGACCCCGACACGTTCCTGCCCACCTACGCCGCTGCCTCGGACTGGCTCGACGCGCTCGGCGAGCAAGCCGGCCTCGGCCCCGAGCGGACGGTGCTCGGCGGCTTCTCCCAGGGGGCGGTGATGAGCTACGCCCTCGGCCTCGGCCGCACGCGGTCCCGCCCGGCGGCGATCGTCGCGCTGAGCGGCTTCATTCCCACGGTCGAGGGCTTCGAGCTCGATCTCGAGCGAGCACTGCCGCCCGTTGCGATCGGCCACGGCACCTACGACCCGGTGATCGAGGTCGCCTGGGGCCGCCGCGCGAAGGAGACGCTCGAAGCCGCCGGCGCCGATGTTCTGTACCGTGAGTACCAGCTTCCGCACGCCGTCGACCCGCGCTTCCTCGTCGAGCTCGCGCCGTGGATCTCGTCGGCGCTCGCGGCGCGAACCTCTGCGACCGGCTGACGGCCGGAACCGCTCCGTTGGGCTCGGACTGGACGCGTTACTACGACGCCGCGGGCGACGAGCCCCGGCGGACGCTCCTGTACGCGCTCGGGCGGTTCGACGAGGAGGGCGCCCGCGAGCGTCTCGCCGTCGACCTCGGCTGCGGCACCGGCCGGGACACCGCCGAGCTGTTGCGCCGCGGCTGGCGGGTGCTCGCGATCGACGGCGAGGCCGAGGCGATCGAGCGCCTCCGTGCTCGCCGGGATCTTCTCACCAAGGGAGGCGATCGTCTCAGGACCAGGATCGAGCCCTTCGACGAGGCCGAGTGGCCCGAGGCGGACCTGGTCAACTCCAGCTTTGCGCTGCCCTTCTGCCCGCCCGGTGCCTTCCCCGCGGTCTGGGCGCGGATCGGAGCGTCACTCCGTCCCGGCGGGCGGTTCGCCGGTCAGCTGTTCGGCGACCGCGACGAGTGGTCGGCCGAGCAAGACATGACGTTCCACACGAGGGGCCAGGTCGAGGCCATGCTCGAATCACTCGCGGTCGAGCACCTCGAGGAGATCGAGGAGGACGGAAGCACGGCGACGGGCAAGAAGAAGCACTGGCACGTCTTCCACGTCGTGGCGCGTAAGCGGCCGAGGAGCGAGCGCTAGCTCTCGCGGACCGGCGGCCGGTAGCCGGGGCGCCGGCGAGCACGGAAGTCGGCTAGCCAGGCGAGTGCGCGGAGCCCCATCCAGACGGGAGTCAGGAGCACGTAGAAGAGGGGGATCGCGGCCGCGAGGCAGATCGACCAGAGGATCCAACGCCAGAGCGGCACACGCCCCTTCGACTCGCTCACGAGACGGGCGCTTCCTCCTTCGCCCCCGCCTCGGCGCGCCGCCGTTCGATCAGGCGGATCACCCGCGCGGCGGTCTCCTCGATCGACAGCTCCGAGATCTCGATCACCGGGCACCCGAGCCGGCGGTGGAGCGCCTCGGCCTCCTCCAGCTCGGCGTAGATCTCGAGCAGCTCCACGTAGGCGCGCTGGTTGCCGCCGAGCCGGCGGGCCCGTTGGCGGCGGATCTCTCGCAGTCGCTCCGCGTCGATCGTCAGGCCGACGATCTTCGCGGGATCGACCTCGAACAGCGCCGAGGGCGGCTCGATCCCCTTCACGACCGGCACGTTGGCGGTCTTGTAGCCGAGGTAGCCCAGGTACATCGAGAGGGGCGTCTTCGAGGTGCGGGAGACCCCGACGAGCACGATGTCGGCCTCGTGCAGCCCCGCGCCGACGCCGTCGTCGTACTTGACCGCGAACTCGATCGCGGCCATCCGCTTGAAGTAGCTCGAGTCGAGAGGAGCGCGCGCGCCCGGCGTCATCTTCGCGGAGACACCCGCTACCTTCGCCACCGCCTCGATCGGGTGGCCGAGCAGGTCGCAGTAGTGCAGCTTGTAGCGGCGGCACAGAGCACGCGCCGCCTCGCGCAGCTGCGGCTGCACGAGCGTGTAGACGATCACGGCGGGCCTGCGCTTGGCCCTGTTCAACGCAAGCTGGAGGTCGTCCACGCTCTCGACCCGCGGGTGGCGGATCTCTTCGAACTCCTGCTCCGGGAACTGCGCCTCGAGGGCGTGCACGAGCCGAACCGCCGTCTCACCCGTGGAATCGGAGATCACGTGAAGCTCGACCGGCTGCTTCGCCACGGGTCGGAGCGTAGCCGCGCCTACAAGGGCGGGCAGCGCTCAGGAGATGCCCCCCTGTGTCTAAATCGTCACACTTGCGTGACAGACACGTGCGCATTTCATCGGTAGGCTCGTCGCCATGGCAGGGGGGCGGGTCGGGACCCGCAGGTAGACGCGCGAGAACATTAAGCCGGCCGAACGGTTGGCGCGGTACGTACTCATCAGGCTAAGGGCTGACTAGCGCGGGATCTGGGAGAAGTCGCCCAGCCGCCCAAGGGTGTCGCGCACGTCCAGGAGGAGGCGGAGGCGGTTCGCGCGCACGGCGGCGTCCTCGTCCATCACGAGCACGTCGTCGAAGAAGCGCTCGACCAGCGGAGCCAGCGTGGCGCCCGACTCGAGCGCCGTGTGCGGGTCTCCGTCGACCGAGACGGCGGCGAGGCCGTCGGTGAGGGCGCGCTCGGCGTCCTCGCGCAGGAGCGAGCGGTCGAGCTCCGGCGCGGCTTCCTCCTCGGCCGGGCCGGCCAGCCGGTGCGCGCGGTCGTAGGCGGTGTAGACGGCGTCGAAGGTCGGCGACTCGCGCTCGGCGTACAGGAACTCCGCCAACCGGGTGACCGCGCCGAGGTCCGGCGCGGCCGAAGCGTGCGCCGCCCGGACGTACTCGACCGGGACGTCGAGCAGGCCCTCGAGCCGCTCCTCGACGAACTCGCGCACCTCGTCCGGCAGGAGGGCGCGCGGGATCGTCAGGCCGCCCTCGACCGCCAGCCGGTCGAGGCCGATCGCCGCGCGGCGCAGGCCGTAGGGATCACGTGAGCCGGACGGGCGGTGGCCGAGCGAGAACGAGACCGCGAGCGTGTCGAGCTTGTCCGCGGCGGCGAGCACCTTCCCCGCTTCGGTCTCTGGAAGCGGGCCGCCGGCGCTGTCGGGAAGGTACTGCTCCTCGATCGCGGCGCAAACCGCCTCCGGATAGCCGGCGAGCCGCGCGTACTCGGCGCCGATGTACCCCTCGAGGTCGGGAAACTCGCGCACCAGCTCCGAGGCCTGGTCGGCCTTTGCGAGCCGTGCCGCCTCGAGGCTCGCCTCGCCGCCACCCAGCTTCCGGACGAGGTCGCCAAGCCGCTCGGCCTTGTCGGCGAAGCTGCCGGCGCCGGCGAAGAACGTGATCGCCGCCATGCGCGAGGCGAGCTCGTCGATCCCGAGCTTCACGTCACGCTCGAAGGTGAAGCTTGCGTCGTCGAGGCGGCCCTCGAGCACGGTCTCGTTCCCCGAGCGTACGAGCTCGGGCTCGCCGCCGTTGGCGACGAAGGCGAACCGGTTCCCACCCAGCGGGAAGTAACGCTGGTGCGACTGCATCGCCGTCACGACGACGCGCTCGGGCAGCTGGAGGAATCGCTCGTCGAAGCTCCCCTCGAGCACCTGGACGCTCTCGACGAGGTGGACGACCTCCTCGAGCACGCCCGCGGGATCGCTCCAGCCGCCGATCGAGTCGAGGCCGGCTAGGATCTGGCGCCGCCGCTCGGCCGCGTCCGGCTCGACGCCTGCGGCCCGGAGCCGCTCGGCATACTCGCCCGCGTGAGGGATGTCGACCGCCCCGGCGGTGAAGCGATGTCCGAAGGACGTCTCCCCCACCACGGTCCGTTCGTCGAGCTTCGCCAGCATCCAGCGCACCGGCCTCGCGAACCGAATCCCGCTCTCGTCCCAGCGCATCGACTTCGAGAACGAAAGCCCGCGGACGATCGCGTCGAGCCGCTCCGGAAGCACCTCGGCGAGCGGCTTGCCGGGCCGCTCGACCCCGAGGAAGCCCGTGCGGGCGACGAGCTGATCGACGGCCACGCCGTGCTTCTTCGCGAACCCAGCCGCGGCCCTGTCGGCGAGGTGCTCCGGAGGCCCCTTGATCCACTCATCCGGCGTCCGCTCCGCGACGTCCTCGAACAGGAGCGCGAGTCGGCGCGGCCCTACGAAGACCTGGTCCGGCGCGGCCGCAAGGTGGTGCTCGGCGAGCGCCGGCAACTGCTCCTCGGCTTCCCGACACGCGCCGGCCGGAAGCTCCTCGCAGCCGATCTCAAGCAGCAGCTTCGCCATCGCCCTCCAACTCGATGTAGAGCTGCGCGACCGCACGCGCGACGTTGCGCACCCGGCCGATGTACGCAGCGCGCTCGGTCGCGGAGATTGCCCCGCGCGCGTCGAGCAGGTTGAACGTGTGCGAGGCCTTCAGCACCTGGTCGTACGCCGGGAGCGGGAGTCGCCGCTCCAGCAGGCGCCGGCACTCCAGCTCGTGCTCGTCGAACCGTCGGGCCAGCACGTCGGCCGGAGCCTCCTCGAAGTTGTAGATCGACCATTGCCGCTCGTTCTCGCGGTAGACGTCGCCCCAGGTGACCCCGGGCGTCCACTCCAGGTCGAAGGCACTCCGCACGCCCTGGAGGAACATCGCCAGCCGCTCGAGGCCGTAGGTCATCTCCGCCGGGACGAGATCGACGTCGAGCCCGCCCAGCTGCTGGAAGTAGGTCCACTGGGTGATCTCCATCCCGTCGCACCAGACCTCCCAGCCGAGCCCCCACGCCCCAAGGGTCGGCTGCTCCCAGTCGTCCTCGACGAGCCGGATGTCGTGGCGGCGGAGATCGATCCCGATCGCCTCGAGCGAGGCGAAGTAGAGATCGATCACGTTCTCCGGCGCCGGCTTGAGCACGACCTGGTACTGGAAGTAATGCTGGAAGCGGTACGGGTTCTCGCCGTAACGACCGTCGAGCGGGCGGATCACGGGCTCGACGTAGGCGGTCTCCCACGGCTTCGGGCCGAGGCAGCGGATGAAGGTGGCCGGGTTCATCGTCCCGGCGGCGAGCTCGGTGTGGTACGGCTGCATGAGGACGCAGCCGTGGTCGGCCCAGTAGCGCTCGAGCGCGACGATCGTCTGCTGGAAGTTCGGAGCCGCCAAGCCGCTCAATCCTAGGGAAGAAAGCTGCCCATGCCGCCGTCCTGCATGCACGTGCGTCCTGCGGGCGCCGCGCCTCCGAGCGGGCCTCCGGGCCCGCTCGCCGCTTCTCGGGACTCAGCGGCCGGCCGCGAGGGTGCGGAGGCGGAAACCGCCATGGTACTCGTAGGAGGCCGTGATCACGCCGAGCGCCTCCCGGGCGCCGCGGTCGGTGAGGCCCGCTGCGTGCGACTCGGCCAGCGGTCGCTGAAGCAGGCCTTCGATCCCGGTCAGGCCGTCGCGCGAGAGCGGCAGCGCGGCGCCGTTCGCGCAGCTGTCGCAGACCGCGCCCCCGGCCTTCGGCGAGTAACCGGCGAGGCCGGTGTCCGCGCCGCACTCGGCGCAGCTCGTCAGGTGCGGCAGGTAGCCGGAGAGCCACAGCAGCTTGAGCTGGAACGAGAGCACGAGAGGGTCCACGACGCTACGCGCACCGGCGGCGCGCGGCTCGAGCTCGTCGAGCAGGTCGAGGAAACGGGTCAGCGCCCGGAAGGCGCGCGGGCTCGCCTCCTGCTCGGGGAAGAGCCGCAGCATCGCCTCCGCCCCGACGAGCCCCGCGTTGAGGCGGTACGGCTCCTCGCGCGCGGCTCGATGCGACTGGATCAGCTCCACGCCGGTGACCGTCTGGAGCTCGCCTCCCCCCTGGTGGAGCAGCAGCTCGGCGTGGCTGAGCGGCTCGAGGCGGGCGCCGAAGCGCGACTTCGTCTTGCGGACGCCCTTGGCGACGGCGCCGACCCGCCCGCGGTCGAGCGTGTACAGGTGCAGGACGCGATCGGCCTCGCCGAGCCGGAACGAGCGCAGCACGACGGCTTCGGTCTTGTAGGAGCGCCCGGCCACCGGAAGCAGTGTAGATCCCTGCCAGGTCGGGAATCGACGTGCACGCATACGCGTTTCGAGTTGTAATGACCAGAATTCAGATGTACACGACGCGCTGGTGCGGCTACTGCGTCCGCGCGAAGACGCTGCTGGAGTCGCGCGGTCTCGAGTACGAGGAGATCTCGCTCGACGACGATCCCGCCTTCCGGCGGCGCCTGCTCGACCTGACCGGCGGGTGGACGGTGCCGCAGATCCTCGTCGACGGCCGGCCGATCGGCGGCTACACCGAGCTGTGGCAGCTCGACCGCAGCGGCGAGCTGGAGAAGATCGCCGCATAGAAGAAGGGCGGAGAATCCTCCGCCCTTGCAGACCCCTCCTTCGACCCCACGGGTGCACCGCATGGTTCTGATCCCGCGCGTGTACCGTTTTCAAACCATAGGAGGAGCGAGGCGCTGGCAGCCTGGGCAGTACCAGGTCCCGCGCCCGGCGGCGCGGATCTTCTCGATCGGCGTGCCGCAACGCTCGCATGGCTCGCCCTCGCGGCCATAGACCCTGAACTCGTACTGCATCCGGCCGGGGCGGCCGTCGGGAGTGCGGTAGGCGCTGAGCGTCGCACCCTGGCGGGCGATGCCGGCCTGGAGCGCGGCGCGGATGCCTCGGTGAAGGGCCTTCAGCTCCGCGTCGTCGAGCTCACCCGCGGGCGTGAGTGGATGGACTCGCGCGCGCCAGAGCGCCTCGTCCGCGTAGATGTTGCCCACGCCGGCCAGCCTGCGCTGGTCGAGGAGCGCTGCCTTCACCGGGGTTCGGCGGCCGGAGAGTGCCTTCTCGAGGCGTGTCGCGGTGAAGCTGCGGGCAAGCGGCTCGCCGCCGAGGCGCTCGCCCAGGTATGGCTCGAGCTCGTCCGGCTCCACGAGGAGCCACGTGCCGAACCGGCGCATGTCCCGGTACATGACGTCCGATCCGTCGTCTAATCTGACAACGGCTCGGAGATGCGGGTCGTCGTCGACGGACAGCGAGCCGCCGTTGCCGTATAGCAGGTTTCCCGTCATCCGGAGGTGGATCAGGAGAACGCGACCGGATTCGAACCGAACAACTAGATATTTGCCGCGGCGATCGAGCGCGGCGACCCGCTCTCCCTCGAGCTCGGCGGCCACTCCGGCGGGGTCGAAGGGTCGGGTGAGGCGCGGGTCGAAGATCTCGACGCGCTGGAAGCGGCGCCCGACGAGTCTCGGCTCGAGCCGCGCGCGGATGGTCTCGACCTCGGGTAGCTCCGGCATGCCATCCAGCCTAGCCTGGGCGCTGGAGACGCCGCGTGGGCGGCCTGGAGCCGCAAGTCGAGCGTGGCTCTACACGAGCACGTCGAGGACGACCGGCCGTTCGGGCGGTGGCTCGTCCGCGAGTTCATAGGCGGTCGCCAGCTCGCGGGCGGCTTCCTCAGCGGCCCCTTCGCTTTGCGCATGGATCTCGGCCAGCGGCTCATCCGCCGCGACCCGGTCGCCTCGCTTGGCGAGGCAGAGGATGCCGACGGAGTGGTCGATCTCGTCCTCCTTGGCGCGCCGTCCTGCGCCGAGGTGGAGAGCGGCCTGCCCGACGCGCACCGCGCCCAGCCCGGCGACGTATCCGCCGCGGTCGGCGGTGAGCTCGCGGACGATCGGGGCCGTCGGAAGGGCGGCGGCGTCCGGGTCACCGCCCTGCGCGCGGATCCAGCGCTGGTACGCCTCGACGGCCGAGCCGTCGTCGATCGCCTGCTCGGCGCGGCGACGGCCTTCGGCCTCGTGGACGCCGAGGTCGGAGAGTGCCAGTAGCCGCGCGCAGGCCGAGAGGACGAGCTCGACGAAATCCGGTGGCCCCTCGCCGCGGAGCGTCGCGAGCGCCTCGCGGATCTCGAGGGCGTTCCCGACCGCGCCCCCGAGCGGCTGGTCCATGTCGGTCACCAGGCAGACGACCTCCCGTCCGGCGCGCCGCCCGAGATCGAGCATCGCCTCCGCGAGCTCCCGCGCATCGGCCAGCGACTTCATGAACGCTCCGTCGCCGACCTTCGCGTCGATCACGATCGCCTCGGCGCCTCCGGCGATCTTCTTCGACATGATGCTGGCCGCGATCAGGGAGTAGTTGTCAACCGTCGCGGTCACGTCCCGGAGCGCGTAGAGGCGCTTGTCCGCCGGAACGAGGTCGGCGCTCGCGCCGATGATCGCCATCCCGGTCTCGCGTACCTGCGCCACGAACTCGTCGGTCGAGAGCTCGACCCGAAATCCGGGGATCGACTCGAGCTTGTCGAGCGTGCCGCCGGTGTGGCCGAGACCGCGCCCGCTCATCTTCGCAAACGGCACACCGCACGCCGCCACGATCGGGCCGACCGCGATCGACGTTTTGTCCCCGACGCCGCCCGTCGAGTGCTTGTCCACCACCTTTCGCCCGAGGGCCGAGCGCAGGTCGACGGTCTTGCCCGTCTTGATCATCGCCTCCGTCAGCGCGTAGGTCTCCGCGCTCGTGAGCCCGCGGAAGAAGACGGCCATGCAGAACGCGGCGAGCTGGTAGTCCGGGACCTCGTCGCGCACGTACCCCAGCATCAGCTCCTCGAGCTCCGTCGCGGTCAGCTCGCCGCCGTCGCGCTTGCGCTCAATCAGCTCGGCGGGGCGGATCATGTGGCCGTCTCTGCCACGAAGACGGCGTTCGCACACGTTGCCCTCAGCGGGCCCTCGAACTCGGGCACGCGCTGCGCAAGGTGCTTGTGCGCGACCGAGGCCGCGATGTACGCCCGAACCGCGGCGGCGCTCGGAAGGACGATCTCGCCGCGGAGATCGCGCCGCTCGATGCGCGAGAAGTGGCGGCGAAGCGACGTCTCTCCGGTTTCCGCGAAGAAGCGCGTCGGCTCGGCCGAGCGGTCGCGGCCGACGAAATCGACGGCAACGACCTCGACGCCGAGCTCGTCCCGGACACGAGCCGCGAACTCGCCCCACCTGCAACCGACCTCGAGCACCCGGCTGGGCCGCGCCTCGGCCACCGCGGCGAGTGCCTCGTCGAACACCTCCGCCGCCGCCTCGCCCGCGTAGACGGACCGCCGGGCCCGCAGACCCTCCTCGGTCGCGTACTCGGCGCGAACGAGCTCCGGGTCGTTCAGACTCACGCTTCGACGATCGGCTGGCCCAGGAGCCCGCGCCCCGGCGACTTCCCGCCGAGCCAGGCGTTCACGGTCGCGCCGACGTCCGCGAACTCGCCCTCGTGGATCCTGCCGGCCGCGTTGCGGCCCTCGACGTAGGCGAGCAGGAGCGCGTGCTCGCGCGAATGGTCGGTCGAGGGCGTGGTCGGGTCGCAGCCGTGGTCAGAGGTGAGGATCAGCAGGTCCTGGGCGCGCAGGGCGGCGAGCAGCTCGGGCAGGCGCCGGTCGAAGTCCTGGAGGCAGCGGTGGAAGTTGACCGGATCGTTGCGATGGCCCCAGAGCATGTCGGTCTCGACGAGGTTCGTGAAGACGAGGCCTTCGTCGAGCTCCCGCAGAAGCGTCTCGGTCTGCTGGATCCCGTCGAGGTTCGACTTCGTCGGCCGCGACTCGTCGATGTCGCACCCCGCGAAGATGTCGTTGATCTTGCCCACTCCGTGCACCTGCTTCCCGGCCTCGCGCACCAGCGTGAGGTAGTTCGGCCGCCGCGGCTCCAGCGAGAAGTCGTGCCGGTCCGGCGTCCGCTCGTAGGTCCCCGGCTCGCCGATGAACGGCCTGGCGATCACCCGGCCGACTCCGTGCTTTCCGGTGAGGATCTCCCGCGCGATCCGGCAGGCTGCGTAGAGCTCCTCGAGCGGGATCGTCTCCTCGTGCGCTGCGACCTGGAACACCGAGTCCGCCGACGTGTAGACGATCCACTTTCCGGTGCGCTGGTGCTCCTCGCCGAGCTCCTGGATGATCTCGGTGCCCGAGGCGGGCTTGTTCCCGAGGACGCCGCGGCCGGTGCGATGCATGAACGGATCGATCACGTCGTGCGGAAATCCCTGCGGGTAGGTCGGAAAGGGGATAGGCGTGACCACGCCCATCAGCTCCCAGTGACCCGCGGTCGTGTCCTTGCCCTTCGAACGTTCGATCAGCCTCCCCGCGACCGCCGGTGCCCCGGGCTGCGGAGGGCAGCCCTCCAGCGGCTCGACGTTGCCGAGGCCGAGCGCCTCGAGATTCGGGAGGTCGAGCCCGCCGACGGCCCTGGCCACGTTACCGAGCGTGTCGGATCCCTCGTCGCCGTATGCGGCCGCGTCGGGGAGCGCTCCCGCGCCCACGGCGTCCAGAACAATCACGCAGGCGCGCGGCACCAGGCTATTCTAGGTCGGTCGTGGATGCTGTCCTTGGACTGCTCGGCCTGATCGTCTTCGCCGCGTGCGTGATCGTCCTCGCCGCGGCGATGACCTGGGTCGTCGTGAAGCTCAGCCCGGCGCGCGGCGGCGATCAGCAGCAGGCCTGACCGAACTAGACGGGCGAGAGCGGAAGGACGTCCTCGAGCGGGAAGTAGTCGAGGTTGTGCGCCTCGGCGACGGCCTCGTAGGTGATCTTTCCGTCGAGGACGTTCACGCCGCGGGCGAGCGCCGGGTCGCGCGACACGGCCTCGGGCAGGCCGTTCCCGGCGATCGCCTCGACGTATGGAAGCGTGACGTTGGTCAAGGCCTTCGTCGAGGTGATCGGGACCGCCCCGGGCATGTTCGCGACGCAGTAGTGGATGACGCCGTCCACTACGTAGACCGGCTCGCTGTGCGTCGTGGGACGTGAGGTCTCGGCGCAACCGCCTTGGTCGATTGCGACATCGCAGAGAACCGCCCCGTCCTTCATCTCGCCAAGCATCTCACGGGTGACGAGCTTCGGTGCGACCGCGCCGGGGATGAGCACGGCGCCGATGACGACGTCCGCGTCGACGATCGACTCCTCGATCTGGAGGCGCGAGGACATGACGAGGCTCACGCGCCCGGAGAGGACCTCGTCCAGATGGCGCATCCGGTCGATCGAGCGCTCGAGGATCGTCACGCTCGCGCCCAGGCCGAGGGCGATCACGGCGGCGTTGTAGCCGACGATCCCGCCTCCGATCACGAGCACGCCGCCTGGAGCCACGCCCGGGACGCCGCCGAGGAGCAGTCCCCGGCCGCCGAGCGGCTTCTCGAGGAAATAGGCGCCGGCCTGGGCGGCGAGCCGGCCCGCGATCTCGCTCATGGGCGCGAGCAGCGGGAGCGCGTGGTTGTCGGTCTCGACCGTCTCGTACGCGACGCAGGTGGCGCCGCTCTCCGCGAGAGCGCGGGTCAGCTCCTCGCTCGCGGCCAGATGGAGATACGTGAACAGGACGAGACCCTCCCGCAGGAGGAGGTACTCGGACGGCAGCGGCTCCTTGACCTTGAGCAGGAGCTCGGCATCCCCCCAGACCTCGTCGGCGGACGAGAGCGTCGCCCCGACCGCCCGGTAGGCATCGTCGGGAAAGGAGCTGCCGCCCCCGGCGCCGCTCTCGACGAGCACGTCGTGGCCACCAAGCACGAGCTCGCGGGCACCGGCGGGCGTGAGCGCGACGCGGTACTCGTCGGCCTTGATCTCCTTGACGACGCCGACCTTCATGGGGGCGAGAAACCCTAGCCTCTCCGGGGGTTTCGCGCGCGTCGGCGGCCGCGCCGGGCCGGTTCCCTCGCGTGCTCTCGCGCCGGCTCCCAGTCACACATTCGTCGCGATCCTGTTACCCACTCGTGCGTCCGTGCTGAATATGATCGCCTCGGGGAGGAGGCCGGGCGAACCGAACTACGGGACCCGCCGTGGGAACGCGTGACGCGGGGATCGGGGCGAGTCGAGCGGCATCGTCAGCCGGCCGGGGGGCGCTCCGGTTACGCGCCTGCGAGGCGCTCGACCAGGCGACGCTCACCCGGCCCGAGCCAGGGAGGCTCGCCGGCCGCTGCGTTCTCGCGCGCGTGTGCCGGGTCGCGTTGCCGGGATCGCGACGTCCACTCGCTCGTCCGAGAGCGCCCACTTCAGCAACGCCTGCGCCCAGGTCCGCACGCCGAGCTCGGCGAGCGGTTCGAGCTCTTCCGGACTTGGGCTCCTCCGCAGGAGCGACCCCCGTCCGAGTGGGCGCATCGCGATCACGCCGACCCCCAGCCCGCCGGCGGCCGGGAGCAGGCGCTGCTCGCACTCGCGTTCGAGTGGATTCAGCGGCAGCTGGACGGTCTGGAAGCGACCGGTCCGGAGCGCCCGCTCGAGCTCGGCGAACGCCGAGGCATCGTAGTGGGTGACGCCGAGCCGGCCGATCCGCCCCTCGGCCCGCTCGCGCTAGTCCTCGACCGAGCCGGCCCAGATCTTCGTCGCCACGATGGTCGAGTCGCGCTGGCCGGCGAGCGCCGCCGAGAGCGAGCGCTCCGCTCCGCCGTACATCGGCGAGGAGTCGACAAGCCGCGTGCCCGCCTCGAGCGCGGCGCCGATCACGCTTCGGGCGAGCTCGGCGTCTCCGCCGAACGTGTTCCACGTTCCGAGCCCCAGGACCGGGCCCAGCCGTCGCTCCTCCCCCAGCGGGCGAGCATCCGCGCCACACGCCCAGCAGCGAACGCGGCTGCGAAGAACCACGGATCCTCGGCGACGCCGCGGCCCATGTGGGAGAGCGGCAGGCCCGCGCACGCCTCTTCCCAGCCCTGCACGTCGATCTCGGCGCGAGACTGCGGCGGCGGCGGCGAGAAGCCGGCCGGCCACGCGACGGTGACCTCGCCGAGGCAGAGCGCCAGCACGGCACGCGTGTGGTGCGAGAGGCCTCGATGCCGCTCGCGCTCGTCCGCAGCCGAGATGCGCGGGGCCAGCACCGGCGACCCGCCGAGCGCGGCGGCAGCGTTCGCCGCCTCAGCCGCTGCAAGCCCGCCGTGGCCGAGGAACGAGCCCGTGCCGACGATGCCGGGGCCGATCGCGCAAACCGCGGCGTCGAATCCGGCCGACGCCGCCCACGCCAGCGCCGAGGCGACGTTCACGCACTCGATGTCGCCTCCGAAGCACGGCCCGACCGAGACCGTGGTCGCGACGAGCCGTCTCTCCTTCAGCGCCCGCACCGCATCGGAAAACGCGAGCGGTAGCGCCCCGCCGCCCAGCTGGACGTGCGCGATGCGCAGGCCCTCGCCGAGCCCGGCGCAGGCCGGCGCGAGCTGGCTGTGCAGCGAGCAGCACACCACCGGCATCCCGCCCAGCGCCTCGGCGAGCTCGCCCGCTTCCTCACCATGCGGCGCCGCCGCCTGCAACGGCGTGTACGGCAGCTTCATCACGTGCGCGCCCTCCTCCACGGGCAGCTCGAGCCCGCGCGTCAGGTTCGCGTAGAGCACGTCGAAGCCGCCAGACCCGAGCTCCAGGTCGCGGGCCTGGACGTTGACGACCACGTCGTCGTCGAGCGCGACCGGCCCGGTCAGATCGGGGTAGGCGACGCACGCGGCCCCGTCGACCTCGAGCCGCACGAGACCCTCGTGCCGCTCGACGATCGCGCTCACGCGGCCCCGCCTGAGGCTAAGCACGTTGCGCGGCCTCGTCCACGAGCGCGAGCGTCACCTCGACCATCTCCTCCAGGTCGGCGACCGCGATCCGCTCGTCCGGAGTGTGGATGTCGGTCATGCCGTTGGCGAGGTTGACGCACTGGAGCCCGCGCTCGTTGAAGACGTTCGCGTCGGCGCCGCCCCCGGAGAGGACGAAGCGAGGCTCGCGACCGAGCCGCTTCAGGGCCGCCGCCGCGAGGTCCACGGCCGGGGCGTCCCGCCGGAAGCGGTAGCCGCGCGCTGTGGCGCCGACGTGCGTCTCCACCTCACACTCCGAGAGGCTCGCCGCGAAGGTGACCGTGTCCAGCATCTCCTGGACGAGGTCGGCGAGCTTCCGCTCGTCGTGGCTGCGCGCCTCCGCCGCGAAGCGGCAGTGCTCCGGGATGACGTTGCGCGCCGTCCCGCCCTCGATCTGCCCCACGTTCGCCGACGTCTCGTCGTCCAGGCGCCCGAGTCGGAGGTCGGCGATCGCGCGCGCCGCCGCGGCGATCGCGGAGCGTCCCTCCTCCGGGTACATGCCCGCGTGCGCCGCCCGGCCGCGGAACTGCACGTCCAGGTTCTGCTGGTAGGGCGCGCCGAGGATCACCTCGCCTATCGGGCCCGCGTGGTCGTAGACGTAGCCCAGCCGCGCCGCGAGGCGGGTCTCTTCGAAAGCCGCCGCGCCGACGAGCCCGACCTCTTCCTTCGGCGTGAAGAGAAGCTCGACGCCCGCGTGCGGCCGGACGTCCTCGACGAGCCGCGCCGCCGCCTCCAGCATCGCCGCCACCGCCGACTTGTCGTCGGCCCCGAGGATCGTTCCGGCCCCGTTCCGGACGACCGCGTCCTCGCCGACGACCGGCTCGATCGGCCCCTCCGGCTGCACCGTGTCCAGGTGGGCACAGAAGAGGAGCGGTGCGCCGCCTCCGCTCCCACGCGGGTCAAGCCGGCACAGGAGGTTGCCCATCGTCGAGCCGATTCGCGCGCCTGCGTCGTCCTCTTCCGCCTCCAGCCCGAGCGCCCGCAGGTAGTCGAGCACCCGGTCCGCGACCGCGCGCTCCTCGCCGGAGGGGCTCGGCAGCGCTGCGAGCTCGAGGAACAGGGAGAGCACGTCCGGGGCCCAGCCGGGTCGTCGCACTAGGCGATCTTAGTCGCGCGCGTTAGATTGGTCGGGTGAGCGTCTCCGAGCCTCTCGTCCAGAGCATCCTCCTCGGAGACGCGGTCGAGCACGCGCCCGTCGCCATCCTCGTCGCCGACGACGAGATGCGCTACGTGGCGGCCAACCAGTACGCCTGCGAGCTGCTCGGATACACGCGCGAGGAGCTGCTCGAGAAGCGGATCACTGACATCGCCCGCTACGCCGAGGCGCCCGACGAGTTCCGGGAGATGGTGGCGAGCGGCGCGCTGAACGGCGTCACCACGGTCGTCCGCGCCGACGGCACGGAGCTGAAGATGCGCTACCGGGCGAGCGAGACCACGATGGCGGGTCTCCTCTACTACGTCTCGGTCAGCTGGCCCGAAGAGGGCTAGCCGTCACCGCGGCGTCGGCCCGCTCGCGGGCGCGGACGAAGGCGGCGCCGACGAAGTCCCGGAAGAGCGGTGCCGGACGCGTGGGGCGCGACTTGAACTCGGGGTGGAACTGGCTCGCAACGAACCAGGGGTGGTCGGCCAGCTCGACGATCTCGACCAGGCGTCCTGCCTGGTAGGTGCCCGACACCACGAGCCCGTTCTCGACGAGCAGCTGCCGCAGGTGGTTGTTCACCTCGTACCGGTGGCGGTGACGCTCGTGGACGACGAGCTCGTTGTAGGCGGAGAGGGCCCGCGTGCCCTCGGCGAGCTCGACCGCCTGGGCGCCGAGGCGCATCGTGCCCCCGAGATCCTCGATCTCCTTCTGCTCGGGGAGCAGGTCGATCACCGGATGCGGCGTCTCCGGGTCCATCTCCGTCGAGTTCGCGCCCTCGAGCCCGACCACGTGGCGCGCGAACTCCGAGACGGCGACGTGCATGCCGAGGCAGATCCCGAGGTAAGGAATCTCGCGTTCGCGCGCAACGCGGCAGGCGAGGATCTTGCCCTCCCAGCCACGTGAGCCGAAGCCGCCGGGGACGAGGACGCCGTCGACCTCGTCCAGCTCGTGCTGGGCCTCCTCGAGCGACATCCCCTGCGCGTCGAACCAGCGCACGCGGACGGTGCAGCCGTGATGGACGCCCGCGTGCTTGAGCGCCTCGTGCACCGAGAGGTAGGCGTCGTGGAGCTTCACGTACTTGCCGACGAGCGCGATCTCGACATCGCCGGCGCGCGGGGCCCGGATCCGCTCGGTCAGCTCCCGCCATTCACCGAGCTGCGCCTCGCCCTCCGGCAGGCCGAGCTGCTCGCAGACGAGCGCGTCGAAGCCTTCCGCCTGGAGCGCCGAGGGGACGAGGTAGAGATCGGAGACGTCGTGGTTGGCGATCACCGCGCGCGGCTCGAGGTCGGCGAACAGCGCGATCTTCTCCCGGATGTCGGCCGAGATCGGGTCGCGCGAGCGCGCGACGACGATGTCGGGATGGACGCCGATCCGCCGCAGCTCGTTGACGGAGTGCTGCGTCGGCTTCGTCTTCAGCTCGCCTGCGGTATCGATGAAGGGGACGAGCGTCACGTGGACGTAGCAGACGTTCTCCGGCCCGGCCTCGCGGCGGAACTGGCGAATCGCCTCGAGGAAGGGCAGCGACTCGATGTCGCCGACCGTGCCGCCGATCTCGGTCACGACCACGTCGCAGTCGCTCGCCTCGGTCGCGCTGCGGATCCGCTCCTTGATCTCGTTCGTGATGTGCGGGATCACCTGCACGGTCGAGCCGAGATACTCGCCCTTGCGCTCCTTGCGGATCACGCGGTCCCAGATCGCCCCCGCGGTGTGGTTGGCCGTTCGCGAGAGGTTCTCGTCGATGAAGCGCTCGTAGTGCCCGATGTCGAGGTCGGTCTCGGCGCCGTCCTCGGTGACGAAGACCTCGCCGTGCTGGAAGGGGCTCATCGTCCCCGGGTCGACGTTGATGTACGGGTCGAACTTCTGCACCTGCACCTTGAGGCCGCGCGCCTTGAGCAGGCGGCCGAGCGAGGCGGCGGTGATCCCCTTGCCGAGCGACGAGACGACGCCGCCGGTGACGAAGACGTACTTCGGCGGCCGGCGCGCCACTAGCCGGGCCGCCCCAGCCGGTCGAGGTGCGAAAGGCCGGGCGTTCGCTCAATCAGCTCTCCGAGGGAGCACGTCTCGCCGAGGATGGTGAGGCCCGCGAGCGCTGCGATCGCGAGCCGGCGACCCCGAGCCGTGAGCGTTGCCACGGACCCGTAACCTAGCACGGCTCCAAGCGCATTCGACCCGGCGTCACCGAGCATCGTCATCTCGCGAAGATCGTAGGGCGCGAGCAGGACGGCAATCGGCACGTAGGCCCGGGTGGGGCCGCGCAGGAGCGCCGCTCCCGCGAGGAACGCCTTCAGCGCCCGGCCGGGCCGGGTGTCGAGGAGGTTGAGGCTGTTTGCCGAGAGGGAGACGAGGAGCACACCGGAGAGCGACCGCGTCGCGGCCAGGGTGAGGACCGGGATGCCGGCCGCCTTCAGCGCACCGGTCGTCCGTCCGGCTCGCAGATGCGCACGGAGGCCCCGCTCGGGGCCGCTCCAGAGGTCGTCGGCGAGACCGAGCAGGGCGATTCCGGCGACGCTGAGCTTGACGCGGCGAGGCGCGCGCAGGCCCCCGACGGCGACGAGCGCGCCGACGAGCGGCAGCCGCAGGCCGCGGTGGTTGCGCGCCATGGGCCCGCAGGCGAGCACCGCGTCGAGCAACTGGCGCCCGCGGTGGAGGAAGCCCCGCGCGTCGCGTCCGGTCGGCCGGTGCCGGAGCGGGAGCTCGAGCTCGCGGGCGCGCAGGCCGGCGCGGGCCGCGTCGATGGTCATCCGCACCTCGCAGCCGAAGCCGGGCGCGAGCGGAAAGCAGGTCTCGCGCGCGCTCCGGGAAAGCGCTCGCTGGCCGGAGAGCGGCTCGCGCGCCTCGAACCGAGAGAGGGCTCTGATCAGCCTGCGGGCGGTGCTCTTCGCGATCCCGAAGCCCCCGCCGTGGCGCTCCTCGAAGGCCGCGACGGTGAGGTCGGCGTTCCCGTCGAGGAGCGGCGCGAGGTCTCCTTCGAGGTCGGCGTCGACGAGGAGCAGCGGTCCGGCGGCCGCCTCACGCTCCGCGAGCGTGAGCGCCTGTCCCTTGCCGAGGCGAGGCAGGCGCAGGACGCGCGCGCCGGCGCGCTCAGCGGCGAGCGCGGTGGCATCGCGTGACCCGTCGTCGGCGACGACCAGCTCCGCATTCGGGAACGCCCGCTTCAGCGCCGCCATCGTCTTGCCGATCCGCGCCTCCTCGTCGCGAGCGGCGACGAGGACCGTCAGCGGCTCAGCCACCCGCGCCGGCGGTCTTCCGGATGGGCGGCAGAGAGCCCTGGTGCGCGGAGGGTTTCAGACCGTACTGGCCCGCCGGCGCCCCGCCGAGCAGGAGCACGAGGGCGAGCCGGCCGGTCGGCGTGTCCACATCGTCGACGCTCGAGAGGCCGGCCTTTCTGTAGACGGCCACGGCCGATTCGTCGGTATCGGTCGTCTCGACGCCGACGGCCGGAACACCGACGCCCGAGAGACCCTCATAGAGCCCGAGCAGGAAGAGGCTTGTCCCGTCCCGCTGCGGAGTGGCGCTCCGAACGACGACGACACCGTCGGCCGGCTGCTTGTTCCCGCCCGCGCGCTCCTCGACGAGCGCATCGGTGAGCGAGTTCCAGAGCGGAGTCTCGCCGCCGACCACGAGCTCCTCCCCGAGTGCCCGCCCGAGCGCCTCGAGCTTCGTCTTCCCGGCGTAACTCTGGGTCTCCTGCCTGGAGACGAGCGCCGTGTCGAGCTGCCTCGGCTCGATCGGCACCTTGAGCGCGCGGAGGCGAAGCTCCTGGGCCCCCGCATCCGTGAGGGCCCGGTCGATTGCCGAACGGACGCCGCCGTTCGCCGAGCCGACGAAGAGGACCACGATCCGCTTTCCGTGGAGCCGGTTCCGGATGAGCACCGGGTACGTCTCGTTGACGAACGTCTTCGCCGCCGCCTGCTCGCGCGCGACCTCGTCCGAGCGCTGAGTCGCCTCGTCCAGCCGGGTTCGAAGGTTGGCCAGACGCTGCTCGAGCAGACTCTTCTTTGCCGTGTCGAGGAGCCCGCGGTCGGAGATCCCGACGCCCACGAGGATGCCGATGATCAGCGCGAGGAAAACGGCCGCAAGCGAGGCGACGTGATAGCGAAAGTCAAACATCTCAGAGCTCGGCGGCAGTCTGGCACAGCGCGTGCAGGCGGTTCAGCGCCGTTCGGGGGAGCGAGCGGCGAAGGCCGACGAAGAAGGGGCCGCTGACGATCAGCTCCGCGGTGGTCGTCGTCTCGCTCGTCGCCGCGAGCCTGAGCTCGACGTCGAGTCGCTCGCCGGTCATGTGCCAGGCGATCCGTTCGTACGGATCGACCTCGACGACGACGAGGATGCCGGTCATGTCCGGCTTGCGGACGAGGCTCGGTCGGGTGCCGCCGTGCAGGGCCCAGCGCGCCCCCGGAGCCAGCCCGCGCCGGTCGGGCCGGACGCCTGCGACGCCCGGCCACCAGTCCGGAAGGTGATGCGGCTCCGCGAGAAAGGCCCAGACGTCCTCTCGGGGAGCGAGCAGCTCACGGGAGGCGGCCACGCGCGGCATCGCGCGAGAAGTGTTGCGGTTTCGGCACGTTCTCGTGCGCCACTTGCGCGTTTTCCCGCGTAGGATCGACTCGGGGAGAGGTTGGGGATACCACCCGGGGCACGGCCGAAAAGGACGTGGCCGAAAAGGACGGTCCTGAAGGGACGGGTGACGGTGCATCGGCGCCGCCGCAGAATGGCTCCGTGCTCGCCGGCGCGAGTCGGGCGAGCGGCGGGGATCAGCTGATGCCGAGCAGATCGCGGATCCGCTGGCTGAGCAGGCCGATGAAGCGCCGGAGCCCGGGCGAGGCGAGGACGGCGACTACGACTGCTCCCAGCCCGGCCAGCGCGAAAGCGACCAGCGGCCACAAGCCCACCTGACGGCTCACCAGGCGCGAGACTCCCTTCGCGTCGATCAGGATCTCCCCGACCTTCAGCCGGGTCACGAAGGTCGACGACATCCCCGCGCGATCGCGCTCGAGGAACTCGATCAGGTTGAAGTGCGTCCCGACGGCGACGATCAGCTCAGCGCCCTTCTCGTAGGCGAGGAGGAGGGCCACGTCCTCGCTGATCCCGGGAGCGGAGACGGAGGCGAAAGGCACCTCGAGCCGCTCGAGCCTCGCCGCCCCCGGGGCCACACCGTCCCGATACGCGTGGACGACCAGCTCCGCGCCGCAGCGGAGCGCGCGGTCGGAGACCGAGTCCATGTCTCCGACGATCACGTCCGGCTTCATCCCCGTGGCCAGGACCGCGTCCGCGCCGCCGTCGACGCCGACGATCACCGGCTTGAAGTCGCGCACGTAGGGCCGCACGATTCGCAGGTCGCGCTTGTACCCGGGACCGCGCGCAACCACGAGGGCATGACGCTCGCGGAACCGCGTTCGCAGCGCGGGGAAGTCCAGCCCCTCGGCGAGCAGACGGCCCTCCTCGCGCAGGTACTGAAGCGTGTTCTCGGCGAAGATCTCGAGCGCCTCGGTCACCCGGCCGCGCTGGTCGGCGAGCGCCTTCGCGAGCTCCTCCGCCTCGAGCGTGCGGCCGTTCGCCACACAGGTCCCGTTGCGGAAGAGGCTCGCGCCGCGGACGGTGACGGCCTCGCCGTCGCTCACCTCGTCGAAGAGCGGCGCCCCGGGCACGTCGATCAACCGCACCCCCCCGCGAACGAGAAGCAGCGGCCCCGGGTTCGGAAAGCGTCCGCTCTGCGAACGCGCCACGTTCACGACCACGCGCACGCCGGACTCGAGCAGCTCCTCGGCGGAGACCCGGTCGAGATCCTGGTGGTCGATGATGGCGACGTCGTCCGGGCCGACCCGGTGGACCAGGTGCTTGGTGCGCCGGTCGAGCCTCGCCGTTCCGGTGAACTCGACGAAGCTCATCGCTGCTGAACCGCCGAGATGAACTCGCCGCCACCGAGCATGCGGCGGATCTCCTCGCGCCGCTCGTTCTCTTCGAGCGGCTCGATGCGGGTGTGGGTGGGATCGCCGGGCACCTTCTCGACGCGGAAGTGGCGGTCGGCGAGGCTCGCGATCTGGGGTAGGTGGGTGATCGTGACCACCTGCGCCCGCGAGGCGAGGCGGCGCAGCGTCTCGCCCACGGCGTGCGCGGTCTGTCCGCCGATCCCCGCGTCGATCTCGTCGAACACGATCGTCTCCCCGCCGCCGACGGCGGCGATTGCGAGCGCGATTCGGGAGAGCTCCCCGCCGGATGCCGTCTCCGCCACCGGCGCGAAGGGCAGGCCTGCGTTGGCGCGGATCAGAAACACCGCTTCGTCCGACCCGGACGGACCGATTTCCCGGTCGCGGAGCTCGACGCGGAACTCGCCCTCGCCGAGGCCGATCCCCCGGAGCTCCTCCGCGACCGCCGCCGCGAAGGGCTCGGCCGCCTCCCGCCGAGTCGAGCGTAGACCCGCCGCGAGCGCCGCCACTCGCTTCTCGGCGGCCGCCAGCGCCTTCGTGGCCGCCGCGACGGGATCGGCGCCACCCTCGACCGCGGCGAGCTCCTCCCGCGCCTCGGCTGCGCGGGCAAGGAGCTCCTCGTAGCTCGCACAGCGAAAACGACGCTTCGCCTCGGCGATCAGGTCGAGCTCTGACTCGATCTGCTCGAGCCGGTCCGGCTCGGCCTCGAGCGAGGCGAGGAACGCTCGGAGCTCCGAAGCGGTCTCGCGCAGGCGAAGCTCGACGTCGCGTAACTCGTTGCCCGCGCGCTCCAGCTCGGGGGCGAGCCGCTCCAGCGAGGCGATGGATCTCTCGGCCAGCGCGACGTGCCCCGCGGCGCCTTCGCTCTCCTCCGGCGCGAGCGCCTCACCCGCCGCGGCGACTCCCTGCGCCAGCTCGGTCACGTGCCGCAGGCGCTCGCGCTCCGCCCGCAGCGACTGTTCGCCTTCCGGTTCGAGGCCCACGGTGTCCTCGACCAGCGCCCGCAGCTCGGCGAGCCGGGCTTCGGCCGCCGCCGCACCCTGCGCCAGCTCGCCGTGTCGCCGTCTCGCAGCTGCCAGCTCGCGCCAGGCGAGCCGAAGCTCCGAGCGGCGGCGCTGCTGCTCCTCGCCGACGAAGGCGTCCAGCAGGTCGAGCTGGTACGAGGGCCGCGCGAGCCGGCGCTGCTCGAACTGTCCCGACATCGCGATCAGGCGCTCCCCGGCCGCGGCCAGATCCTCACGTGGCGCGCTCCTCCCCCAGGCGTATGCACGCGTCCGCCCGTCGCCGAAGACCCGGCGTGCCAGCACGAGCCCCTCCTCGTCCTCGGGCCGCAGCTCGGCGAGCGCCGCCAGCTCCTCGTCCTCGAAGAACCCGTCGGGCGGATCCAGCTCCGCCTCGACATAGGCCTCCTCGCCCTCAGGGCCGACGAAGGCGGCGTCGCCGCGCGAGCCGAGCAGGAGGCCGACGGCCTGCGCGAGGATCGTCTTGCCCGCGCCCGTCTCGCCGGTGATCGCGTTCAGGCCGGGCGCGAGTGCGAGCTCGGCCTCGCGGATGAGGACGAGGTTCTCGATGCGCAGGCGGCGAAGCACGGGCTGGATGCTACGTCGGCGCGCGGCGCGTGGCGACCCGCCAAAACGGAGGGCTTCCCGCGCGTCTTCTCGCGCGTTCTTTACTTGTTCACGCGCGCGCCCCCGGGTGGGTGGGGGTTTGGGACGGTACCGGGCCGACCGAGCGCCCGTGTGTCAACTTCGTGCCAACTGCGCGGTCCGGGCTGACCGGTCGAGCCGAGTGACCTCGCCGAGGCCTCTCTCAAGAGGAGAAGGTGCGCCGGTAGCGGCTGAAGAACGTGCTCTCCGGCAGGGTCGCGAGCAGGCTGCGCTGCTCCGAGAGACGGGCGGCGACCTCCTCTCCCGGGGCCAGCTCCCGCACCGGATGCCCGTCGACGAGCACCGTCGCGGGAACGTCGGTCGTCCGGTTGGCGACGGCGAGATCGCGCCCGCGCGGGACGACCAGCGGCCGCGCGTGCAGCGAATGCGGTGCGACGAAGGTGATGGCCATCGCGTCGAGCCCCCAGACGAGCACCGGCCCGCCGTTCGAGAGGTTGTACGCGGTCGAGCCGGACGGCGTCGAGCAGATCAGCCCGTCGCACGGCAGCGAGCCGAGATCCTCGCTCCCGATCGCCCAGCCCAGCTCGACCATACGCCCGAGGATGGAGCTGGTGACGACGACGTCGTTCACGGCCGCCCAGCGCTCGCCTCCGGACTCGGCCTCGAGCGCCGGCAGCTCGACGACCCGGTAGTCCCCGCCGAAGGCCCGTGCGAGCCCCTCGTCGAGCGATTCGGCCTCGAGCGATGCGAGGAAGCCGACGCGGCCGAAGTTGACGCCGATCACCGGTACCGCGGTGCCGAGGAAGCGGCGGAGAGCGCGCAGCATCGTTCCGTCCCCGCCGAGAACGATCGCCAGGTCGGCGTCCCCGACGTCGCCGTGGTCGCTGCCGAGCCCGTGCTTCTCGACCTCCTCGTCGGGGAAGAGCAGCTCCACCCCCCGCTGGGCAGCGAGCGCCTGAAGCCGATCGAGCGCGGCCCCGATCGTCTCGGGCTTGCCGTGAGTGATCACGGCCGCGCGCTTGACCTCAGCGGACTGCTTGGTCGATCCAGCTTTCGAGCTCATCCGGAATCTCCGGCTTCTCGCGGTAAAAGAGGTGGAGGAAGAACTCGCGGTTCCCCTTCGCGCCGGGCAAGCCGGAGTCTACGACGCCGGCGACCTGCGCCGACCACGCGGACGCAGCCTCGGCGACCTCGCGCAGGACGCGCCCGTGGACCTCCGGATCGCGGACGACCCCGCGGCGGCCCTCTGCCCGCCCCGCCTCGAACTGGGGCTTGACCAGGACGACCGCCTCCCACCCGGGCGCCGCTAGCGCAAGTGCGGGCGGCAGGGCCTTGCGAACGCTCACGAAGGAGACGTCGCAGACGACGAGCTCGGGCGGAAACGGAAGCTCGCTCAGCTCGCGCACGTTGCTGCGCTCGAGCACGGTCACGCGCGGGTCCTCCCGGATCCTCGGGTGCAGCTGCCCGTAGCCGACGTCGAGCGCGATCACCCTCGCCGCTCCGCGCTGGAGCAAGACGTCGGTGAAGCCGCCCGTCGAGGCGCCGACATCGAGGCAGTCTCGGCCGGCCGGGTCGACGCCGAGCGCTTCGAGCGCGTGCGCAAGCTTCTCACCCCCGCGCGAGACGAATCGCGGCGGCGCGGTGACCGCCAGCTCGGCCGACTCGTCCACCTGAGCTCCAGCCTTGTCGTATCCAGGCACGTGACCTGCGAGCACGAGCGCCTGCGCCTGGACGCGGCTCTCCGCGAGCCCGCGCTCGACGAGAAGCACGTCCAGCCGCTTCTTCATGGTCCCTATGAGGTTCGTGCCGCGAGGCCGGAGACGATCCCGGCCAGGACGGATGTGTCCGCGGGGATCTCGCCCAGGCGGGCCTGGGCGCGCTCGGCCGCCTCGTCGGCCAGGGTGCGGGCGCCGTCGACGCCGTGCTCGAGCAGGTAGCCGTCCTCGTCGAGGATGTCGTCGACGATCTGGAAGAGGAGCCCGACCTCGTCCGCGAACGCGCGCCACGGAGCCTGCTCCCGCTCCGGCACCTCGGCAACCCACAGCGCGCAGGCGACCGACGCGGAGAAGAGACAACCGGTCTTGAGCCGGTGCAGCGCGGCGAGATCGGTCTCGGCGGCCGTAATGTCGAGGTACTGGCCGCCGATCATCCCGAGCGTTGCCTGCACCAGCTCGCGGGCCACGGCCGGCGTCGGATACGAGAGCGCGAGCCGCACGGCCTCCGCAAGCAGGGCGTCACCGGCGAGAACCGCCACCGCCTCGCCGTACTGCGCCCACGTGCTCGCCCGGCCCCGCCGCACCTCGTCGTCGTCGAGCGCGGGCAGGTCGTCGTGGACGAGCGAGAAGTTGTGGACGAGCTCGAGCGCGGCTGCCGCGGGCAGGGCCGCTTCCGGCTCGGCGGCCGCCGCCTCTGCCGTGGCGAGGCAGAGCACGGGCCGCACGCGCTTGCCTCCGCCGGCGAGCGCATGGCGCATCGACTCCTCCAGGCCGCCCAGCTCCGGCGTCAGCGCCAGCTCCTGGAGGTAGGACTCGACAAGGTCGTGCAGCTCTTCCGGCCCGCTCATGACTCGGCCTCCCGCTTGGCCTGCTGGAGCTGCGACTCTACCGCCTTCGCGATCTCGGCCAGCTCGGAGAGGATCTCGATCGCCTCGTCCGGGTCCTTCGTCTCCTCGAGACGACCGCGCGTGCGCTCGAGCCGGTCGAGCAGCTGCTCGGCGTTCCTGAGCCGGTCCTCCGCGGTCAAACCGCTGACTCCTTCACGATCCGCCCGAGTATGCCGTTCACGAGCCTGCCGGCGTCCTCGGACGAGTAGCGTTTCGCCAGCGCGACCGCCTCGTTGATTGCGACCTCGACCGGCACGTCGTCGTGATCGAGCTCGTGGATCGCCATCCGGAGGATGTTGCGCTCGAGCGCGCCGAGCCGGTCGGCCGTCCAGTCGTCGGCGGCCTCGGTAATGCGGCGGTCGAGCTCCTCGTGCGCCGTGACGACGGCCTCGGCGATCTCGCGGGCGTAGGGATCGATCTCCCCCTCGAAGAGCGAGGCGAGCTCCTGGCCCGTGACGTCCCACTGGTAGAGCAGGACGAGGGCGGTGCGGCGGGCGGCCCTGCGGCCGGTCGTCATCCGATCTCCTCGACCGAGACGTCGACACGCTCGACCTCGAGCCCGCACGCAGTCCCGACGACCTGCGCCACCCGTTCCTGCACGGCGTGTGCGAGCGCCGGAACGACCGCGCCGTGCGAGACAGCGAGCTCGAGCGAGACCGAGGCACGACCGTTTGCCTGTGTCAGGGCGACCGACCGGCGCGGCCGGCGCACGCTGGCCCCTGCGACGGTCTGGGCAGCTCTGACGACGAGCCGGGTCAGCGCCGCCGGAGCCACGGTGATCGAGCCCTCCGGCCCGGCCAGGACGAGCGGCTCGATCACGGGCCCGTCAGCGCCGGCAGGCGCGCGCCCGCGTCCGCGAGAAAGCCGGTCGAATAGCGGCCGATCGCGAAGTCCTCGCTTCGGAGGATGTCCATCGCCAGCTCACGCGTGGTCGGGACGCCTTCGAGCTGGAGCTCCCCGAGCGCGCGGAGGGCGCGGCCGATCGCCTCCGGCCGCGTCTCGTCCCAGACGATCAGCTTGCCGAGCAGCGAGTCGTAGTGCGGCGGGATCACCGCCCCGTCCTCGATCCACGTGTCGAGCCGCACGCCCGGGCCGAGGGGCGGCCGGAAGCGGTGGATCCGGCCGGGCGACGGCATGAAGTCGCGCGCGGGATCCTCGGCGTTCAACCGAACCTCCAGCGCGTGCCCCCGCCGCTCGGCGCGGCCCTTGCGCGCGAGCGGCTCGCCCGAGGCGATCCGGAGCTGCTCGCGCACGACGTCGATCCCGGTCACCAACTCGCTCACCGGATGCTCGACCTGGAGGCGAGCGTTCAGCTCGATGAAGTAGAAGGCCTGGTCCGGGCCGACCAGGAACTCGAAGGTGCCCGCGTTGCGGTAGTCGATCGCGCGACAGGCGCGCTCGGCCGCGGCCTCCATCTCCTCCCGCGTCTCGGGCGTCACCCCCGGCGAAGGCGACTCCTCGATCAGCTTCTGGTGGCGGCGCTGGATCGAGCATTCGCGCTCGCCGAGCGTCAGCACGCCGCCCTGGCCGTCGGCGAGCACCTGCACCTCCACGTGGCGCGCGGGCGAGATCGCCTTCTCGAGGTAGAGGCTGCCGTCCCCGAAGGCGGCCTCGGCCTCGAGCGCGGCCGTGCCGTAGGCCGAGTCGAGCTCGTCGGGCCCGTGCACGAGCCGCATCCCCTTGCCGCCGCCCCCGGCAGAGGCCTTCAGCAGGACCGGGTAGCCGACCTCGTCAGCAGCCGCGCGCGCCTCGTCCAGTCCGGTCGCCTCCTCGGTGCCGGGCACGAGCGGCACGCCCGCCGTCCGCAGCTCCGCCTTGGCCTGCACCTTGTCGCCCATGCGCGCCATCGTCTCGGCGCTCGGGCCGACGAAGACGAGGTCGTTGTCGGCGCAGGCGTCGACGAAGGCCGGGCTCTCGGCGAGGAAGCCCCAGCCGGGATGCACCGCCTCGCAGCCCGTGGTGGTGGCGGCGGCCACGAGCGCAGGGATGCGCAGGTAGCTCTCCGTCGCCGGCGGCGGCCCGATGCAGACGGCCCGGTCCGCGAGCCGCACGTGAAGCGACTCGCGATCGGAGGTCGAATAGACGGCCACCGCCTCGACGTCGCTCTCGTGCAGCGCCCGGATCACGCGAACGGCGACCTCTCCGCGATTGGCGACGAGAACTCGCCGGAAGAACATCACTCGACTGCGTCGAGCGGCGGGGCGACCGAGACCGGCTCGAGCTCGAACAGGAGCTGGCCGAACTCGACGGGCTCGGCATTGCCGACGTGGATCCGCCGAACCACTCCGGCCGCGTCCGCCTTGATCTCGTTCATCAGCTTCATCGCCTCGAGGATGCAGAGCGTCTGGCCGGGTGCGACCGCGTCGCCCTCCTCGACGAAGGGCGGCGCGCCGGGCTGGGGCGCCCGATAGAAGACGCCGACCATCGGCGCCTCGACGCGGAGGTAGCCGTCCGCCTCGGGCGAGGCCGCCGGCGTGACCGCGGGCCCGGCTTGCTCGCCGGGGACGGCCGCGGCGAGCTGCGTCTCGAGCGGCTCGGGCGTCCGGCGGACCGAGACCCGCATCCCGCTCTCCTCGATCGTCACCTCCCCCACGCCGGACTCCTGGACGATCCGGACGATCTCTCGGATGCGCTCCGCCCGCGCCTGATCGACGCCGCCGGCCGCGAGGCTGTCGTCGCGGCGTGCCCTGCCCCTGATCGTCTCGAGCAGGGGCTCCGCCTCCTCGCCGAAGAGCGCGAGGAGCAGCAGCTCCTCCTCGCTCGAGGCCAGGCCTTCCGCCTCGTCCCGGATCTCGTTCAGGTCGGGCGGCTCCTCGTCGAGGGCCGTGCCGTCCGAGACGAGCTCCACCGCGCGCCGGACGGCGGGGTCGATCGGCCCGGGCGGGCTGCCGTAGCGGCCCTCGATCAGGTCGCGCAGCTCGTCGACGACGGTCTGGTAGCGGGCGGCTGAGAGCACGTGCAGGAGCGCCTGCGAGGCGAGGATCTGGCCGATCGGTGCGGCGAGCGGGGGCCAGCCGACCTCCTCGCGGATCCCGGCGAGCTCGTTGAGCACCTCGTCGAGGCGGTCGCCCGACGCGTGTGCCCGGAGGTGCACGTCGAGAGCCGCGACCAGGCCGGGCGGGACGCGGTGCTCTGCCGCCCGCACTGCCACCCGGGGCGCGACCGGGGTGACCGGCTCGTCGCCGATGTGCTCGTCGACGAGCTCGGAGGCGCGCCAGAGCGCGTCCACGTCGACGCCGGTGTCGAGGCCGAGGCCCGCAAGCGCCGTTGCCATCGCCTCGCCGGAGACGCGGTGCACCGTCAGCGCGACGGGGTAGACGGCGCAGGCGATCAGGTCGGCCCCGGCGCGGACGGCCTCGAGGCCGGCTGCCATCGCGTTGCCCGCGGCGCCCTGGCAGTAGAGGCCGACGGGGAGGCCGCTCTTCTCGGCGAGAGTCGAGGCGAGCTCCTGCGCCTGCTGGGGCTGAAGCGAGCTCGACGGGTCGTGCACCAGGACACGCGATGCCCCGAGCTCCGGGAGCTTTCGGGCCTGCTCGACCAGCGCGTCGATCTCGCCCGTGTAGCCGGAGCCGTAGACCAGGCCGGCGTCGAACTCCTTGCCGGCGGCGTTGATCGCCTCGCCCGCCTCGCGCAGGTTCTCGACGTCGTTCAACGGATCGTGGAGGCGGAAGACCTCGATCCCGCTTTCGGCGGCGGAGGCGACGAAACGGCGGACGAAGTCACCTCCGACCGGGCGCGAACCGACGAGGAAACGGCCGCGGAGAGCCATCGCAAGCGGGGTCTTGGTGCGGTTGTTGAGCGACCGGATCCGCTCCCACGGGCTCTCGACGCCGCGCCGCACCGCCGTGTCGAAGACGCCCCCGCCGGAGACCTCGAGGTAAGCGAAGCCGGCCCCGTCCAGGATCTCTGCGAGCCGCAGCAGCTCCGCTGTCGGCATCCGCCCGGCAAGGGGCTCCTGACCGAGCAGCCGGATGGTCGTGTCGACGAGCACGGGCACGGCGGGGAGCCTAGCGCCGCGGGGAGGTCTGCGAAGAGCGGCCTCGTGGGGCTGCTTGCGTCTCGACGAGCGTCCGGCGCGTCTCCTCTGCCCAGTCGAGCGTCGCTCTGGCACGCGCGATCCCGTGCCGCAGCGCGATCCGCGCATGGACGGGGTCGGTCGGGCCCAGACCTCGTTCCAGCTCCTCGAACGCGGCGAGGCGACGCTCGATCAGCCGCTGGTAGGCCTCGAGCTGGCGAAGGCCTGCCTCAGGGGGTGCCGCCCAGGCGAAGAAGAGCTTGAGCAGGAACACGCCGATCCCGCCCGCCGGCTCGTCGTCGACGTGTTCGACCCACGACCGGAGTGCGAGTCGGCCCTTACCGGTGATGCGGTACAGCTCCTTGTCGGGACGGTCGAGCTGCTCGACCGCGCGACTCGTCGCGTAGCCGGCGGCGACGAGCCGGGGCAGCACCTTGTAGATCTGACTGCGTGACGGCGCCCATATGTATGCGGTGCTCTTGGCCGCCGTCCGCGCGAGGTCGTAGCCCGAGGTCTCGCCGAAGGCAAGCAGGCCGAGGACGGCGTGCTCGGTGGTGGTCGGTGCGCTGACGGGGGCCACGATCGCATGAATCCGCGCTCAGGACCGGCTGCCGTGCCTGACGAGGAAGGCGGCGAGCGTACGCTCGAACCGGGACCAGGGGCCTCCGCTACCGACGCCGACGAGCAGGTCCCAACCGTGCCCCGCGCTCGCCGGTAACACGATCAACCGCTTTCGGGACGATCCGAGACGCCGGAAGAGGGCGCGTTCGTCCGGGAGGGGGATGTAGCCGTCGTCCCGGGCGAGCGCGAGCAGGACGGGGATGTGGACGCCGGCGGCTGCCTTCGAGGCCGTGAGCGGCCGGCCCTCCCCACCGATCGGAGCCCCGATCTCGTCTCCGGAAAGATCAGCGACGGCCGAGATCTCCTCGAGCCTGGCCGCAGCGACAAGCGCGACCGAGCCGCCGTACGAGGCCCCGACCAGCTCGATCGAGCTGCAGCCTCTGCCGGGGAGCTCGTCGACCGCGGGCTGCCACGTCGGCGACGAGATCGTCGCGGCGGCTGCTCGGGCAGTCTGAGAGGCCGTAGCAGCGAAGGTCGAAGATCAGGACGCGGAAACCACGAGCAGCCAGGCGGGCCGCGTACGGCCACCAGCCGCAGAGGACGCGCACCCCGGCCTCGTGGACGAGCACCACACCGCGCTCTCCGCTGCCCACGATCGCGCCGTCGAGGCGCACGCCGTCCGCGGTGCGTCGACCATATGAATGCCGAACACTGCACTGGCGCGCCTAGTCTCCGTGAGACTAGCAGCCGCCGCGAGCACCCTCGCGAACGTGGCGCCTCCCGCACTGTCGCGGCAGATGCGGCGCAGGCGTTCGACGTGAGGGTGCCACGCGGCTTGCGGACCGAGAGCGTCGTCGAGATCCGCGTACGATCGGCCGGCCCTCCGACGTCGAGGCGACGCCGCCTACCAGCTTCGCCTGAAGACTCGTTAGGCGCGGGAGATGTAGCGCCCCTCGCGCGGATCGACCTTGATTCGGTCGCCCGCGTTCACGAACAGCGGCACCTGCACGACCGCTCCGGTCGCAAGCTTTGCCGGTTTCGTCACGTTCGAGACCGTGTCGCCGCGGACGCCCGGTTCCGTCTCCGCGACGGCGAGCTCGACCGAGCCGGGCAGCTGCACCCCCGCGGGACGGCCGTCGACCCAGAGCATCTGCACGGAGCTCGAAGGCTCCAGGTACGGCATCGCGTCCGAGACCGACTCGCGCGGGAGCGAGAACTGGTCGTAGGTACCCGTGTCCATGAAGACGACGTCGTCGCCGGCGTCGTAGAGGTACTGGACCTCCTTCACCTCGGTGTGGACTCGCGGAAACTTCTCGCCCGCGCGGAAGGTCTTGTCCACGACCGCGCCCGAGGCGAGGTTGCGCAGCCGCGAGCGCACGAACGCGCCGCCCTTGCCGGGCTTGACGTGCTGGAACTCGAGGATGCGCCAGACCGAGCCCTCGAGCTGGATGTGCATCCCGTTCCGGAACTGGTTCGTCGCGACGGTTTCCGCCAATGTGCTTCGAGTCTAGTCGAGGGTCACGAGCTCCTTCGTGAAGCTCGTGAGCACCTCCGGCCGGCCGTCGCGGACGATCGCGAGGTCCTCGATCCGGATCCCGCCGAGGCCCTCGAGGTAGACGCCCGGCTCGATCGTGACAACGTTTCCGGCCGCCAGGGTGTCGGCCGACTCCCGCGAAAGGCGAGGAGCCTCGTGGACGTCCATCCCGACTCCGTGGCCGAGTCCGTGGCCGAACGCCTCGCCGAGCCCGGCGTCCTCGATCCGCCTGCGCGCGGCGGCGTCCGCGGCGACCCCGGTCACCCCGGCGCACAACGCCTCGACCCCGGCGAGCTGGGCCTCTAGACAGACGGCGTAGGCCCTCCGGAGCCGGTCCGGGAGCGGCCCGGTGGCGAAGGTGCGCGTGCAGTCCGAGCAGTAGCCGTCCACCCTCGCGCCCGCGTCGACCACGACCGTCTGGCCGGGCTCGATCACCCTCTCGCCGGGGTCGGCGTGCGGCCGCGCGCTGTTCGGACCGGCAGCGACGATCGTCGCAAACGCCGGCTCGTCGGCGCCGAGCTCGTGGAAGAGTTCGTCCATGCGCCAGGCGAGGTCACGCTCGGTGCGGCCGGCGAACTTCTCGGAGGCGAGCCGTTCGTAGACCTGGTTCGTGACCTCTGTCGCCCGCCTGATCGCCTCCTGCTCGTCGTCGTCCTTTACGACCCGCAGCGCCTCGACGAGCCCGTGCCGCGGAACCAGCTCGAGCCCGCCGGCCGCGAGCGTGGCGTAGCGGGAGTACGTCAGGTCGTCGGCCTCGAAGCCGATCCGGCCCGAGAGTCGCTCCGCGAGGTCGGCGAAGAGCGATCGCTTCGTCTCCTGGAACTCGACCCCTTCGACGGCGCGTCCGGCCTCGGCGTAGCGGAAGTCGCTGAACAGGCGCAGGCGCTCGGGCTCCACGAGCAGCGCCGTATTCGAGCTCTCGAAGCCGACCAGGTAGCGAATGTTGACGCCGTTCGAGAGGAGCAGCGGCTCTTCCAGCGAGGCTCGCAGGCGGTCGGTCCGAGCGGTCACGAGCGTCCCTGCGCCAGGAACTCGAGCGCCTCGCGATAGCCGTCCGGCCCCTTGCCCAGGACCCGCGCCGCCGCCACATCCGCGATCACCGAGTGCCGCCGCCACTCCTCGCGCTCCTCGATGTTCGAGAGGTGCACCTCGACGACGGGCACCGTCAGGAGCTCGAGCGCGTCGCGGATCGCGTAGCTGTAGTGCGACCAGGCGCCGGGATTGGCGATCACGCCGCCCGCCCAGTCGAGCGCGTCGTGACACCACGCGACGTACATGCCCTCGCTGTTCGTGTGGCGACAGTCGGCGAGCAGGTCGAGCTCGCGCGCCCACTCGTAGATGCGGGTCTCGAGCTGGTTCAGGCTCAATCCGCCGTAGAGATCCGGGTCGCGCCGGTGGAGGACGTCGAGGTTGACCCCGTTGAAGACGGCCACGCGCACGGGGTGACTCTAATCGGCGATCAGCGCGTCCAGCGCCGCGCGTACCTGCTCTTCCGGCAGCTCGACGCCGGTGACCGGCCGGCCCGGCGACTCCAGCAGCACGAGCTTCGGCCGCCCGCCTCGCGCCTTCTTGTCCCTCGCCAGGGCTGCCCACGCCGCCTCGCGGTCGACCCTTGCCCGCTCCGGTCTCAGCACCTCTTCGACCGCCGTCGTCTCGACCTCCGACAGCCGCAAAGCCGCGAGCAGGCCGAGCGCGACCGCCTCCCCGTGGGCGAGACGCTCGAAGCCCCCCGCCGCCTCGAGTGCATGGGCGAAGGTGTGCCCGAGGTTGAGCACGGCCCGCTCGCCCTCCTCGTGCGGGTCGCGCAGGCATACGGCAGTCTTGTACGCACCGCAGCGCCGCACGAGCTCCCGATCGGGCAGCTCCCACCAGGGCTCGCCCGCGAGCAACCCCGTCTTGACGACCTCGGCCATCCCGGCCCGCCGCTCGCGCTCGGGCAGCGTCTCGAGCAGGCGCGGATCGATGACCGTCCGGATCGGCCAGTGGAACGCGCCCACGAGGTTCTTGCCCTCGGGCAGGTTGATCGCCGTCTTGCCGCCGATCGCCGCGTCCACCTGCCCGACGAGCGTGGTCGGCGCCGCGATCCAGGCGATCCCGCGCAGGAAGGTGGCGGCCGCGAAGCCTGCCACGTCGGTCGTGCAGCCGCCGCCGAACGCGACGAGCGCGCCGTCGCGGCCGAGCCCCAGCGCACGCCAGAGCCGCTCGACCGCGCCGAGGCTCTTCGCCTCCTCCCCCGGCCGGAGCGAGTGCACCGGTGCCTCGAGCGGCGGCCCGTGCAGACCGAGCACGGTCGAGTCGGCGACGACCTCGAGCTCGCCATCCGGCACGAGCTCCCCGAGCCGCTCGAGCGCTCCCTCCGCGACGTGCACCCCGCCCGCGGCGAGCACGACGCCGTCGGCATCGGAGGCGGTGGCGTCGGCGCACTCCTCGTACAGCGGCCGGCGCTCCTCGTAGAGCGAGCGAAAACCCTCCTCCTCGCGCGCAAGGGGGCGGTTGCCGCCGCGGGTGCGGCCCCAGGCGGTCTCCGGATCGAGGTCGAGGTGAACGGTGAGCGCGTGCTCGCGGAGAGCCCGCCGGATCTCGGGTGTTCCCACGGCGCCGCCGCCGAGCGCGATCACGGCGGGGCGGTCGTTGTCCAGGGCACCGACCGTCGCTTCCGCCTCGAGCGCGCGGAACCCGGCCTCGCCCCGCTCCTCGAATAGCTCCGCGATCACGCGCCCAGCCGACTCCTCCAGCTCGCGATCGAGATCGACCAACCGCCGACCGAGTCGCCGGGCGACCTCGGCGCCGAGCGTGGACTTGCCCACGCCCATGAAGCCGATCAGGGCGACGTGCCGGTCTAGTGCGTGCGCCACGGGATGCGCTCCACGTACGCGCGGTGGGCGGCGAGGAAATCTGCGAGCGAGTCGCCGCCGAACTTCTCGCGCGCGGCGCGGGCGAGCTCGAACGCGACCGCGGCCTCGGCCACCACGGCGAGCGCCTCGACTGCCGCGACGTCGCTGCGCTCGACCAGCGCCTCGCCGGGCTCGCCCGTCTCGAGGTCGACCGACCGCAGCGGCCGCATCAGCGTCGGCAGCGGCTTCATCGCCGCCCGCACGACCACCTCCTCGCCGTTCGAGACCCCGCCCTCGATCCCACCGGCGAAGTTCGTCTTGCGATAGAGCGTGCCGTGCTCGTCGGCCAGGATCTCGTCGTGCGCCTGTGAGCCACGCCGCTCGGCCAGCTCGAAGCCGGCGCCGATCTCGACGCCCTTCACCGCCTGAATTCCCATCAGCGCAGCGGCCAGACGCGCGTCGAGCCGCTCGTCCTTGGTCGCGTACGAGCCGAGCCCCGGCGGCACTCCCCGCGCCCGCACCTCGACGACCCCGCCGACCGTGTCGCGCTCGGCGCGCGCCTCGTCGATCCGCCGCTCGAGCTCCTCCGAGACGACGCGGCCTTCGACAGCGACGTCGACCTGCGCGAGCAGCGCCTTCGCCAGCGCACCGGCCGCCACGGCGACCGCCGTCTGCCGCGCGCTCGCGCGCTCGAGCGCGTCGCGCGCGTCGGCGAGCCCGAACTTGAGCGCGCCGGGCAGGTCGGTGTGGCCCGGCCGCGGCAGCGTGACCGGCTTCGTCCCCTTCCCCGCCGGCTCGCCCCCGGGAGGCCACGGGCTCATCCCCCATGCCCAGTTCCGGTGGTCGCGATTGCGCACGACGAGCGCGAGCGGCGTCCCCAGCGTGCGTCCGTGCCGGAGCCCGGCGAGCACCTCCACCTCGTCCTGTTCGAGCTGCTGGCGCGGACTGCGCCCGTATCCCTGCTGCCGCCGCGCGAGGTCGGCGTCGATCGCGGTCCGCTCGAGCACGAGCCCCGCCGGCAGGCCGGTGACGATCGCGACCAGCGCCGGCCCGTGCGACTCGCCCGCCGTCGTCAGGTTCAGGGTCATTGCTCTAAGCCTAGGGCCGTGCGCATCGCCTCGATCGGGGCGCCCACGCCTGTCCAGAGCTCGAAGGAGGCCGCTCCCTGGCGGACGAGCGCCTCCAGCCCATCTACGACGAGCCGGCAGCCCGCCTCATGCGCGGCGGCGACGAGATTTGTCGGCCTGCCGTCGGGGTCGTAGGCGAGATCGACGACCGCCTGCTCAGGGCGCGGCTCGACGAGCAGCTCGTCGCGGACCGGGGTCGCGTTGACGATCAGGTCGCACTCGTCCGCGACGGGCGGCCAGTCACCGCTCCGCGAGAACGTCAGCACGTCTCCCGGCAGCGTGGGCAGGAGCGCCTTCGCCGCCCCGCCGGCGCCGATCAGGCACACGCGCTCGGCCGCGATCCCGGCGACGATCTCTTTGTCCGTGTTGAACCCGAGCAGGCGGCCGTCGCCGATCACCAGCGTGTTGACCGATTCGCCCTCCGCCTCGTCGCAGAGCGCCACGACCGCCTCCTTGTGCGGGATCGTCACATTCGCCCCGGCGAAGCCGAGCGCGACCAGCCCGCGCACCGCCTCCTCCAGCCGTGCCGGCTCGACCTCGAGCGGCACGTAGGCCCAGTCGAGCGCGCGCGCCGCGAAGGCCGCGTTCTGCATCCGCGGCGAGAGCGACTCGGCGACCGGCCGGCCGAGCAGCCCGACGAGCCGGGTGGCGCCGCCGATCACGGGTAGCCGTGTGCGGCCTTGTAACGTTCGAAGGCCGAGAAGCTCGCCGTGAAGAAGTGGTGCTTCCTGTCCGGCTTGCGGACGAAGTACAGGTAGTCCACGTGCGCGGGGTGCGCGGCCGCCTGGAGCGAGGCAAGGCCGGGACTGGCGATCGGCGTGGGCGGCAGCCCGAGCCGCTTGCGGGTGTTGTACGCACTCGGGCTCTCGAGCTGCGAGCTCCGGATCGACTCCGTCGGCGGAATATCGAGCCCGTACCGAAGGGTTGCGTCGATCCCGAGCCGCATCCGCTTGTGCAGGCGGTTGTAGATCACCGCCGCCACGAGCTGGCGCTCCTCCGGAGACAGGGTCTCCTTCTCGACCATCGAGGCGATCGTGAGCACGTCGTACGGCGTCAGGTTCTTCGAGCGCGCATAGCCGAGGGCGACCTTGGCCCAGTTACGCCTGAATGCCTCGAGCTGCTCCGCCACCAGCTGCGCCGAGGTCGTGCGCGGGGTGAACTCGTAGGTCGCCGGGAAGAGAAAGCCTTCGAGCGGCAGGCGCCGCGTCCCGAAGCCGGGCTCCCTCCGCCGCCGCCGCGTGGCCGCCAGGTACCGCGCCGCGGAGAGCTTCGGGCGCCTCCCCCGCTCGCGCTCGGCGATTCTCGCCACGGCCGACACGCGGCCGGCCATCTGCTCGCGTGTGAAGCCCTCCGGGAAGACCACGCGGAAGGGCCGAGGCGGCACCGCTGCGGTCGTCGTCTTCGGCTGGTCGCTCCCCCCGCGGACGCTCCCGACTGCGAACCACGCGATCGCGAAGCCGGCCCCGAGCACCGCGAGCGCCACGAGCCGCCGCCGGTAGACGACCGAGCGGGGCGTGCGCCGGGGCGGCCGCGGCCCCGGGGGCATCACTCCCGGGCGGCGCTCGACCACTCGAGGTAGCTCGACAACAGATGCGCGGCCGCACGGGCGTCTTCCGGTGCCTCGGCGGAACCCACGCGCTCGGCCAACCCGGTGGTGAAGCGCTCGTCGAAGCTCTCGACCGGGACATCAAGCATCGCCCGCAGCGCCTCGACGAACGCCTCCGTCTCCCGTGCCTGGGCCCCGTGCTCCCCCCGCAGGGTGAGCGGCAGCCCGACGACGACCCGTTCGGCTCGATGCTCCCGGACCAGCCGCGCGAGCCGCTCGAGGCCGGAGCCGCTCGAAGCGCGCTCGACAACGCCCAGCGGGCGGGCGATCGTGCCGGTGGGATCGGAGACGGCCACGCCGGTGCGGGCAGAACCGTAATCGACCGCGATCACCTTCACAGGAGCGCCCGGCGCAGAGCCTCCTCCGCCTTCGCGAGCGCGTCGCCCAGCTTCTCCGGATTCTTGCCGCCCGCACGCGCCATCGTCGGGCGTCCACCCCCGCCCCCGCCGACCTCGGCCGCGGCAGCGCGGATGACCTCGACCGCGTTCAGGCGCCCCTCGAGCGAGCGATCGAAGTTGGCAACGAGGTGCACGCGACCGTCCTCGCTCGAGCCGAGCACGACCGCGGCCGGCACGCGCTCCTGCTTGATCCGGTCCGACTGCTCGAGCAGAACGTCCACGTCCACCCCGCTGATCCGGCCGACGTAGACGTTGACGCCGCCGATCTCCTCCTCCCGGCTCGGCTCGAGCTGCACCTCGCGCGGCTTCTCCTTGCGCCCGCCCTCCTTGCGCGCGCGCTCGAGCTCGCCGCGCAGCTCGTCCGCCTCGTGCGCCCGCCCGTGCAGCAGCGCGTAGGCCTCCCCGGACGTGAGCGCCTCGATCCGCCGCGTCCCGGAGCCGATCGAGCTCTCTGAGACGATCACGAACGGCCCGATCTCGGCGGTCGCTCGCACGTGCGTCCCGCCGCAGAGCTCGCGCGAGTAGCCGTCGATCTCGACCAGCCGGACCTCGTCGCCGTACTTCTCGCCGAAGAGCATCATCGCGCCGAGCCGCCGCGCCTCGTCGATCGGGACGATGAACGCGCGCACGGGGTGGTTCTCGAACACCTTCTCGTTGACGCGTCGCTCGACCTCCGCGCGCTCCTCCGGAGTGAGCGCTTGGGGGTGGGTGAAGTCGAAGCGGAGCTTGTCCGGCTGCACCGCCGAGCCGGCCTGGCGCGCGTGTTCGCCGAGCACCTCCTGCAGGGCTCTGTGGAGCAGATGGGTCGCGGTGTGGTTCGCCATCGTCGGGAAGCGAACGGACCATGGCACCACGGCGCGAACACGAGTCCCCGCCGCGAAGCCCTCGCCCTCGAAGGTCAGCACCTGGTCGTCGCCGAGCGCCGTCGCCGCGACGAGCTCCGCCCTCGCACCGGTCTCCTCGTTCTCGATGAAGCCGGTGTCCGGGACCTGGCCGCCGCCGCCCGGGTAGAACGGCGACTGCTCGAGCTTCGCTTGGAAGCGGCCGTCGCCGAGGTCCTCGTAGGCGAGGATCGCCGTCAGGACGTCGAGCTTCTCGTACCCGACGAACTCGCTTCGCAGGTCACCGCTCAGGCGGACGTCGATCTCGGCGGCCGCGGCTCTGCGCGAGCGCTCCCGTTGCTCCGCCATCAGGCGCTCGAACCCGTCCTGGTCCACGACCAGTGCGCGTTCTCGCGCGAGCTCCTGCGTCAGCTCGAGCGGGAACCCGTAGGTGTCGTGCAGGCGGAAGGCCTCCTCGCCGGAGACCGCGCCGTCGCGGGCGACCTCCTCGAAGAGCCGCAGCCCGCGGGCGAGCGTCTCGGAGAACCGCTCCTCCTCGGCCGCCAGCACGCGGTGAACCTCGGCGCGATGCTCGGCCAGATCAGGGTACGCCTCGCCCATCTGCCCGATCACGACGGCGCTCAGGCCCGCCAGGAACGGCGACTCGAGCCCGATCCGCCCGGCCTGGAGAACCGCGCGGCGCACGATCCGGCGCATCACGTAGCCGCGCCCCTCGTTGGACGGCGCTACTCCCTCGGCCGCCAGGAACGTCATCCCGCGCCCGTGGTCGGCGAGGATCCGGTGCGCCTTCGTCGCCTGCTCGCTCTCGCCGTAGGCGACCCCGGACTGCTCCGCGATCCAGCGCATGATCGTCTGGTAGCCGTCGGTGTCATAGACCGAGTCGACGCCCTGGAGGATCCTGGCCGTGCGCTCGAGCCCCATACCGGTGTCGATGTTCTGCTTCGGGAGCGGGGTCAGCGATCCGTCCGCGTGCAGGTCGAACTCCATGAAGACGAGGTTCCAGAATTCGAGGAAGCGCTCGCACTCGCAGCCCGGGGCGCACTCGGGCCGCTGGCAGCCGACCTCCTCGCCCCAGTCGAAGAACATCTCCGTGTCGGGCCCGCACGGCCCGGGCCCGCCGACAGACCAGAAGTTGTGCGCCCGTGGCAGCCGGACGATTCGCTCCGGCGGCATTCCGATCCGCTCCCACGCCGCGACCGCGACCTCGTCCTCGTTCAGCTCGAGCTCCGGGTCGCCGGCGAAGACGCTCACCCAGATCCGGTCGAGATCGAGCTTCATGTGATCGAACATGAACTCCCAGGCAAGCTCGATCGCGCCCTCCTTGAAGTACTGCCCGAACGAGAAGTTGCCCAGCATCTCGAAGAAGGTCAGGTGGTAGCCGTCGAGCCCCACCTCGTCGATGTCGGGCGTGCGGAAGACTCTCTGCACCGTCGTCAGCAGCGGCGCCGGCGGCTCCTCGAACCCGAGGAAGTACGGCATCAGCGGTTGCATCCCGGCCGAGACGAGGAGGGTCGAGCGGTCGTCGGCGCGTGGGATCAGCGACGCCGAGGGGTGGCGCGCATGGCCCTTCGACTCGAAGAACGAGAGATACCCCTCGCGGAGCTCCGCCGTAGTGCGCATGGCTGAGATTCTACGGGCGGTGGATCTCGGCACCCGCGTCCCCGAGCTGCTCGAACAGCACCCATCCGTCCGAAGGGTGGCTCTCGCGGGCTCACGCGCGGGCGGCACGGCTACGCCGCTTTCGGACTGGGATTTCAGCGTCGAGACCGACGACCTCGCCGCCCTCTCGCAGGCGCTGCCGGAACTGACCGGGCCGCTGGATCCGCTGGCCGAGCAGTGAGACCCGCTCGGGGAGCATCCCACCTTCATGCTCATACTGCGCGGCCGACGAAGATCGACCTGATCTTCTTCCATGAGCGCACGACTCCGCGGCCCCCCTGGCAGGTGAGCGCGGAGGCACTGGTGGCGATCGACGCGCACTTCTGGGACTGGATCCTCTGGCTCGTGGCCAAGCGCGCGGGCGGTCGCGCCGAGCTCATACGCGACGAACTCGAGAAGATGCATGGGTACCTGCTGGTGCCGCTCGGCGTCCCGGCCGCGCCCGCCACGATCGAGGAGGCTGTCGACGGTTACCTGGTCGTACTCGAGGAGGCGGAGAGGCGCTTCGGCGTCATGGTGCCGAGGGCGCTGCGCGACGAGGTGCTACCGGCGCTCCCCGCTTGAGCTGCGGCCGGATCGCCGCGATAGTGGGAGCCGGGCAAGAGGGAGTGCAGATGCGGTCTGAGGGTCTCGTCGAAGGAGCTCACGGAGTGAGCGGCTTGCGTCAGTCACCGCTCGTCGGCCGCAGCGAGGAGCTCGCGTTCTGCTACGCACTCCTCTCGCGCCGGGACGGGACCGGGATCGTCGTCACGGGTGCGGCGGGGGTCGGCAAGACCCGGCTGACGACGGAGGTGCTCCAGGCCGCCGAAGAGGCGGGCTACGCGGTCGTGCGGGTGACGGCGACTGAGGCCGGACGCGCCATTCCGCTCGGCCCCTTTTCGCACCTACTCCCTGCCGACGCCGATGCGGGGCCACGCCGCTCCACCTCCTGGGCCTCGCGCGCACGGCGCTCGCCGCGGGCGAGGGCGGTCGCCCGCTCGCGCTGCTCGTCGACGATGCCCATCTCCTGGATGCAGCCTCTGCGACGCTCGTCCAGCAGCTGGCCGCCGCCAGGGAGGCGACCGTGGTCGCGACGGTGCGGACGGGCGAGTCGGTCCCGGACGCGGTCGTCGCGCTCTGGAAGGACCACGGCTGCGAGTACCTCGAGCTGCAGCCGCTGTCGGCCGAGGAGACCGGCTCGTTGGTCGAGACCATGGTCCGCGGCGAGGTCGACGGGCAGACGAAGCACCGCCTCTGGGACACTAGTCGCGGGCTCCCGCTGGTCGTACGGGAGCTCGTGCTCGACGGGCTCGAGAGGCATCTGCTCGTCGCCGACGCCGGGCTCTGGCGTTGGCGCGGCCCGCTGGAGGCCCGCGGACGGCTGCTCGAGCTGATCGGGACACGAATCGGGCGCCTCGACGATCGCGAGCGCGAGCTGCTCGACACGGTCGCGCTCGGCGAGCCGCTGAGCTGGTCGCTCCTGGAGGCGCACGAGGCCGTTGCCGCGGAAAGTCTGATTCGCCGTGGCGTGCTCACCTCCGATCGAGATGGACGCCGCTCGGAGCTTCGTCTCGCGCATCCGCTGTTCGGCGAGTCCGTCCGTGCTCACATGCCGCCCACGCGCGCCGCTGCTCTCCAGGGCCGCCTCGCAGATTCCCTCGAGGCGACGGGAATGAGGCGCTCAGGCGACCTCCTTCGCTTTGCGACCTGGCGCGTCGAATCGGGTGGCGCAGCGGCGCCCGAGTTGCTGACTCAGGCCGCGAATGTCGCCGAGTGGCTGCTCGACTCCGTGCTCGCGGAGCGGCTGGCACAAATGGCAGTCGAGGTTGGAGGCGGTCTCCCCGCCGAGCGAGCACTGGCACGTGCGCTCACCGGTCAGGGACGGTTTGCCGAGGCCGAGGCGATCCTGAAAGTGCTCGTGCCGAGCCGGCACGGATAAAGAGCGAACCTCGGTGGCTCTCGCCCGGGCCCATAACCTCCTCGTCGGGTTCGGGCGCGGCGCGGAGGCCGAGGCTGCCGTCGTCACGCGGCGCGGCTGGTGTCGGACGCGTCACTTCGGCGCGAGCTCGAGTTGGCCCGATGCTGGGTGCTCTCTCGTTGCGGCCGGTCGGCGCAGGCGGCACGGGCGTCTTCTGCCCTCGTCGAGGATGCCGACGCCGATCTCAAGTTTCGCCTGCGCGCCGCCGGAATCGCCGGCCATGCGCTGACGCAGGCCGGCTGCGCCGAGGACGCTCTCTCCTTGGCCGCGCGCTTGCACCCGTTCGTGGAACAGGAGGCCGACCGTGTTCCCGTCGCAGACCGGGCTCCCCTGCTTCTCGCGCAATCGAAGCGGTCCGGTTCCTCGCGCTGCTCCACGTGGGGCGCTTAGCAGAGGCAGAAACCGCTGTACACGAAGCCTATGCGCACTCCCTCGGGGAGACGACTGCGGCAACCGCCATGATGGCGCTCGGATCCGGCCTCGTCGCACTCGTCCAGGGCGACCTCCACCCGGCGTGGCGCTGGTTCCGCGAGGCCGCCGAATTGCTGCGCGAGGCCGATCCGTCCGGCTCGCTGCCCTGGGCAATGGCGCTCACCGCCCAGGCCCACGGCCAGATGGGCGACGCCGTCGGCGCCCGCGACGCCTTGGTCGCGGCCGAGAAGGTGCGACGCCCCGGTCCCTGGGTCTTCGACCCCGATCTCCTGCTCGGTCGTGCCTGGGTAGCGGCTGCGGAAGGGGCGCTCACCGAGGCACAGCAGTCGGCACTCGCCGCAGTCGATCTCGCAGAGGAGCGGGGCGCGCTCACATCCGCCTTCCTCGCAGCGCACGAGCTGGTGCGCCTCGGCGATCCGGATGGGGCGGCGCCGCGGCTGGCCCGGCTCACCGGGGAGGTGCAGGGAGCGCTCGTCGCGGCCTGCGCGGAGCACGCCCAGGCGCTCCTCGCCCGGGATGCGCGCCGGATCGAAGGCGCCGCGTCGGCGTTCACCGAGCTGGGCGCGCTTCTGTGGGCGGCCGAGGCCGAGAGCGCCGCCGCTTCTGCCCACCGCGAGGCCGGACGAGAGGCGAGCGCCCGAGCTGCCGCGGCACGAGCTGCGCTCCTGCTCGAGCGCTGCGAGGGAGCACGCACGCCCGCGCTCGGGTTTGCCGGCCCGGTCGAAGAGCTGACGCCGCGCGAGCGCGAGATCGCGGCCCTGGCCGCGGGCGGTGCGTCCAACCGCGAGATCGCCTCGCGGCTCGTCGTCTCGGTCCGCACCGTGGAGAACCACCTCCAGCGCGCGTACCGCAAGCTCGGTGTGGGGAGCCGGCGCGAGCTCCCGCGACTGCTCGGGCGAGCCACAATCGAGTAGTCCACTACTCACGACGCCGGCGCCAAGTCGTCCTAGCGTCGGGGGCATGGACGTCGAGGAGGCGTTCGGCCGACTTCCCGAGACGCACGCGACGGCGCTTCGACTACGGGCGCGCGGCTTCGACGAGGACGCGATCGCCGCAGCGCTCGCCCTCGAACCGCAGGCGGTCGGATCGCTACTCCGCATCGCCGAGGCGAAGCTCATGGCGCTGACGGCTCGGGGCGGCGAGCCGGCGGCTTCAGTGGACGAGATGAGGCGGTAGTTGTCGACTGTGGAGAAACCCGCCGAGGTTCTCTCTTCAGCCGCGGGCCTCGGCGCCGCGGTCGCGGCGGAGACGGGAACCGAGCTCGGGGAGCTCCAGGTCCGGGTGCGCGGCTACTGGGAGCAGGTCTGGCGCCGGTTCCGCGGCGACAGAGCCGCCCTCGCCGGCGCGATCTTCATCGTCCTCCTCGTGTTCGCCGCGTACCCAGGCGCCTGGATCGCCTCGAAGGCCGTCGGCCACGGTCCCAACGAGATCTTCAGCACCAATGCCCTGAACCCGAGCACCCTGCTGCCGGTCGGCCCGTGGACGCACGTCGCCAAGCTGGATGGGAGCGGGAGCACGCTGTTCGTCCTCGGCGCCGACAGCCAGCTCGGTCGCGACGAGTTCCTGCGCCTTCTCTACGGCGCCCGCGTCTCGCTCGAGGTGGCGGTCGGGGCGATGATCATCCAGATGCTGATCGGCGTACTGATGGGGTCGATCGCCGGCTACTTCGGCGGCTGGGTGGACACGGTCGTCTCGCGCCTGACCGAGATCGTGATGGCCTTCCCCACAACGCTCTTCCTGATCGCCGTGGCCTGCACGGCCGGCGACCGGCTCAACCACATCACCTTCGGCTTTCTCCAACCCGGCGTCTTCACGCTCACGATCCTGATCGGGTTGTTCAACTGGTTCTTCTCGGCCAGGATCATTCGGGCGGTGATGTTGTCGCTGCGCGAGAAGGAGTTCGTCGAGGCCGCCCGCATGACCGGGGCGAGCGACGCGCGCATCATCCGCTCGCACCTGCTGCCACACCTGGTCGCGCCGATCATCGTCTACGCGACGCTGATCGTCGCCTCGAACATCCTGATCGAGACCGGGCTCTCGTTCCTCGGGCTCGGGATCCCGCTGCAGGTGCCGAGCTGGGGCAACCTGCTCTCGACCGCCCCCGACTACTACCTCGCGCAGCCGTGGCTGATGCTCTGGCCGGGCCTCGCCGTGCTCTTGACGACGCTCGCCTTCAACCTGCTCGGAGATGGCATGCGAGACGCGTTCGACCCGCGGTCGTCTCAGTAGTAGAACTCGAAGCGTGATCGTTTGCCCGAGCTGCGGCAAGGAGAACCCGGACGGGTTCGCGTTCTGCGGGTACTGCTCGGCTCCGCTTGCCGAGCACCGTGCGCCGGCCGCGCTCGAGGAGCGCAAGATCGTGTCCGTCCTCTTCTGCGACCTGGTCGGCTTCACCGCCGCCTCCGAGGAGCAGGACCCGGAGGACGTGCGCGCCCGGATCCGTCCCTACCACGCTCGCCTGCGCCAGGAGATCGAGCGCTACGGGGCGACGGTGGAGAAGTTCGTCGGCGACGCGGTGATGGCGGTCTGCGGCGCGCCCGTCGCGCACGAGGACGACGCCGAGCGGGCGGTGCGGGCCGGTCTCAGGATCCTCGAGGCGATCGCCGAGCTGAACGAGGCCGATCCGGAGCTCGACCTGCAGGTGCGGGTCGGGATCAACACCGGCGAGGCGGTCGTCGCGGTCGGCGCCCGCCCCGAGCACGGAGAAGGGATCGTCACCGGCGACGTCGTCAACACCGCCGCCCGGATCCAGAGCGCCGCACCGGTGAACGGGGTCGCGGTCAGCGAGCAGACGTACCGGGCGACGAGCCGGGTATTCGAGTACGAACCGCTCGCGCCCGTGTCGGCGAAGGGGAAGGCGGAGCCGCTGCCGCTCTGGCGCGCGAAGGCGGCCCGTTCCCGCTTCGGAAGTGACATCAGCGACCGGTTCACGACGCCGTTCGTCGGCCGCGAGCTCGAGAAGCCGCTTTTGATCGGGACATTCGAGCGGGCGGCGCAACAGCGCTCGGTGCAGCTCGTGACGGTCGTCGGGGAGCCAGGAGTGGGCAAGACCCGGCTGATCGCCGAGCTGGCCTCCTACACCGACGCGAAGCCGGGGATCACCCGCTGGCGGCAGGGGCGCTGCCTCCCCTACGGCGAGGGGATCACCTTCTGGGCACTCGGCGAGATCGTCAAGGCCGAAGCCGGCATCCTCGAGTCCGACTCGGCGGAGGTGGCGGCGCTGAAGCTGGAGGCGGCCGTCTCACCCTCCGAGCCCGAACGGCAATGGTTGCTGCAGCGGCTCGCGCCGCTGGTCGGGGTCGAGGCGGCCTCGCCGGCCGAGCGGCAGGAGCTGTTCACCGCCTGGCGGCGCTTCTTCGAAGGACTGGCCGCCGGCCGTCCGAGCGTGCTCGTGTTCGAGGACCTGCACTGGGCGGACGAGGCGCTGCTCGATTTCCTGGAGCATCTGGCCGAATGGTCGCAAGGCGTGCCGCTGCTCGTCCTCTGCGCGGCGCGGCCCGAGCTGTACGAGCGCCGGCCGGGCTGGGGCGCCGGGCAGCGCAACGCCCACACGATCAACCTCTCGCCGCTTTCCGATCGGGAGACGGCCGAGCTCGTCTCCCACCTGATCAGCACCACCGTCTTGAGCCACGAGCTCGAGCAAGCCGTCCTCGAGCGGGCGGGCGGAAACCCGCTCTACGCGGAGGAGTTCGTGCGCCTGCTCGCAGACCGCGGCCTCGCCCCGGGCGAGACGGTGCTGCCGGAGAGCGTGCAGGCGCTGATCGCCGCCCGCCTCGACACGCTGAGTCCGGAGCGCAAGAGCCTGCTCCAGGATGCGGCGGTCGTCGGGAAGGTGTTCTGGGCGGGGGCCCTCGCCGAGATCGGCGGCCGCGACCAGGGCGAGGTGGACCTCGCCCTGCACGAGCTCGCCCTGAAGGAGCTCGTACGGCCGGCGCGGAGGAGCTCGATGGAGGGAGAGAGCGAGTGCTCGTTCTGGCACCTCCTCGTACGCGACGTCGCCTACAGCCAGATCCCGAGGGCGGAGCGGGCGCGCCGCCACCGTGCGGCCGCGGCCTGGATCGAGCGCAAGGGAGGCGAGCGGGTCGAGGACCTGGCCGAGGTGCTCGCCCACCACTACCTGCAGGCGCTCGAGCTCGCTGAGGCTGCCGGCGACACGGAACAGGCCGAGGAGCTCGCCCGGCCGGCGCGGCGCTTCCTCGCCCTCGCCGGGGAGCGAGCGCTCGGCCTCGACACCGCCCAGGCCGAGGCGCGGCTCGCCCGGGCGCTCGAGCTCACGCCGCCCGAGGATCCGAGGCGTCCCGAGCTCGTCGTCCGCTGGGCAGACGCTGTCTTCCAGGCCGGCCGCCCCCGCGACGCGGCGGAGGCGCTCGACGAGGCGCTCCCGTTGCTCCGTGCCCGCGGCGAGACGGAAGCCGCCGCTGGCGCGCTCCAGCTCCGCTCACGCGTTGCAGTGCAGCGCGGCGAGGGAGGGGAGCTTTCGCTTGCATCCGAGGCGGTCGACCTGCTCGAGCGGAAGATGCCGCGACCAGGGCTGGTCGATGGCTACGCGCAGCTCGCGAACGCGCACTGGATCCTCGGCGCCTACGCCCAGACGGTCGCGGCCGCCGAGCGAGCGGTGTCGCTCGCCGAGCGACTTGGCCTGCCCGAGCCGGCGCGAGCGCTCGGGTACCGCGGCTTTGCTCGCGCCTACCTCGGCGATGCGGGCGGCCTGGCCGAGATGGAGCGAGCGCTCGCCCTGCTCGTCGAGCGTGGGGCCGGCCGAGACGCTGCAATCCTTCAGAACAACCTCGCGGTCGCCCGGTACCCGCTGGACGGACCCGTCCGTTCGCTCGCTGCCTTCGAGGACGGGATCGCGTTCTGCGAGCAGCGCGGGCTCGGCGGATCGGCGGCGACGGTCGAGGCGAACTGCCCCGGACTGGTCGCGGAGCTCGGCCGACCCGAGGAGGCGCTCGAGCGCGCTGCAAGGCTCGCCACGGCTGCCGAGGGGAGCGGGATGACCCATGAGCTATGCGAAGTGCGGGCCGTCGAGCTAACGACGCGACTCGCCCGCGGTGACCTCCAGGGCCACGGCGTGATCGACTGGCTCATCGAGACGGCACGAACGATCCGCGCCGCCGACATCAGCGCGTTCGCGCTCGCCGCCGCGGCGGCTGTGCTCGCGCCAGAGGCTCCCGAGCGGGCACGCGGTCTGCTCGCCGAGCTCGAGCAGTCACCCGGCGCTCACGAGACACCGTATTACGCGAGACACCTCGCGGGGATGCTCCGAACTGCGCTCGCCGCCGGCGACCGCGAGCTCGCTGGCCGGCTCATTGACGGGCTCGAGCCGCGTTACCCCCTCGACGACCACGCCCTCTGTGCCGCCCGCGCCCAGCTCGCCGAGCACACCGGCGACCATGCGGCCGCAGCAACGCTCTACGCCGAAGCGGCCGCTCGCTGGCACCAGTTCGGGAACGTTCCCGAGGGCGCCTACGCGCTTCTCGGCCAAGGTCGCTGCCTAAGCGCCCTCGGCAGGGCCGGTGCCGAGGAGCCGCTCCGCGAAGCACGCGACCTGTTCGCCTCGATGGGCTACAAGCCGGCGCTCGGCGAGACCGAGGCGCTCCTCGAGCACACGACTGCGCCGGCGTCGTAGGTGGAAGAGGGTGGGCAAGAGCTCGCCGAGGATGCCCTGGCATTTCTCGTGCCCCGACCCGGCGAAGTCGTGCTCGAAACGAAGCAGTACTGCCTCAGAAACATGCCGAGCCCGCATCCGCTCGCCGGCTATGCAGCTCGGCTCCGCCTCGGAGCGGAGGTAGAAGAAGCGGTCCCTGCAGTCCGAGCGTGGTTCGCCGATCACGGCCGCGACGAGTTCCTGTGGCTCTGCGGCCCTTCGACCACGCCCCGCGATCTCGAAGCTCGTCTGACGACGATGGGCGCGCGTCCAGACGCCGAAGATCCGGTGTGGGCTGGGATGATGCTTTCCGAGGCGCCGGCGAGAACCGCGGGGATCGACGTTCGAAAGGTGCAAGAGCTCGACGAGGCACTTCGCTGCGTCGAGATCACGGCTGCGGATCGTCCCGAGGCCGCGCGAGAGTCAACAGTCGCGCAGCTTCGAGCGAGCTGGCCGGATCGGAACCCCGAAGTGCAGGAGATGTTCGCCGCATACCTCGACGGCAAGCTCGTCGCGTGCGCGACTGCCGCCTACCTCGACCGAGCGGTCTATCTCAGCGGCGGCGCCACCGTCCCGGCCGCTCGAGGACGCGGTGCGTACCGCGCGCTCGTCCGCGCGCGTTGGGACGAGGCGGTCCGCCGTCGGACGCCGATGCTCGTCGTCCAAGCCGGGAGCATGTCGAAGCCGATTCTCCGGCGGCTCGGCTTTCGGGAGGTCTGTGAGATCCGCGCTTTCACTGACTCGAGCCGCGCAAAACCGGAGTAGGTAAAGGGCGCGTTCGGTAGCGCCGGCTCAGAGCTCCTTCGCGAGCCTGCGGAGCCGCTGCGTCTCGTACGTCGAGAAAACAAACAGCAGCACCGTCAACGTGACGAATGCGCCGCCGAGGCAGACGGCGTACCAACGCCCGAGCGGCACGAAGATGGCGAAGGCAAGCAGCGGGAAGCCAAGCAGGACGGCGATCCCGAACGCGCAGATCGAACAGAGCCCGAGCGTACGCAGCTTTCCGGTTTCGTCCGGCAGGAGCAGGTCTTCACGACCGATGTCCGGGAAGTACGGCTTGCGGCTACGGAATGCAATCGACGCCCGGTCCCAACCCCTCGTGTCGTCGAACCCGTCCTCGCCGGGCATCACGTCGCTCATGCCTTCAGTATGGCACCGCGTATGCCGAGTGCCTACGAGCCCGCGGCCGCGCGCCTCTCCTCTTCCTCGTCGATCGCGATCTCCTCGCGGATCTTCTCCAGCGAGCGGCGGATCAGGCGCGAGACGTGCATCTGCGAGATGCCCACCTGCTGGGCGATCTGCGACTGGGTCAAGCCCTCGAAGAACCGCAGGTGCAGGATCTTCCGCTCCCGCTCGTCGAGCACCCGGAAGCCGGGCGCCAGCACCGCGCGGTCCTCGGAGACCTCGTACTGGTGCTCCTCGGTCCCGAGCGACTCGAGCGGGTCGAGCTCGCCCTCCTCGTCGCTCGAGCCGGCGGAGAGCGAGAGCGAGCTGTAGGCGCGCCCGCTCTCGAGCGCCTCGAGCACCTCCTCCTCGCTCACCTCCGCCGCCTTGGCCAGCTCCGGGATCGTCGGCGAGCGGCCGAGCTGGACGGTCAGCTCCTCCAGCAGCCGCGAGAGCTGGATGTTCAGCTCCTGGAGCCCGCGCGGGACTCGCACCGACCAGCCGCGGTCGCGGAAGTGGCGCTTGATCTCCCCGATGATGTTCGGGGTCGCGTACGTGGTCAGCTCGACGCCGCGCTCGATGTCGAAACGGTCGATCGCCTTGATCAAGCCGATCGCGCCGATCTGGACGAGGTCCTCGAGCTGCTCGCCGCGGTAGGAGTAGCGGCGGGCGAGCGAGCGGACGAGCGACATGTACTGCTCGATCAGCTGCTCGCGGGCGGCGAGGTCGCCCTCCTCGTGGTAGCGGCGGAGCAGGACCTTGTCGCTCTCGGGGATCAGGAGCCCTGCTCCTTCTCGACGCGCTTGGTCAGCTCGAGCCACCCCTCCTTGTCGAGCTCGTAGCCGTCGACGACGGTGTCGAGGATCCGGCGGAGGGTGACGCCTTCGCCCGGCTCGCGCTCGAACTCGGATCGCAACCGATCGGCGGAGAACGGGCCGACGAGAGCGTGGATGGCGCCGTCGGCGAGTCGCAGCTTGACCGTCAGCTCACCGTCCTCGGCAGCCCGCTCGAGCACCGCGTCGAGGGCCGTCTCCAGGTCGTCGAGGCTCTCGAAGCTCAGGTTCAGCCGGGCGGCGACGCCGCCGAGCACGAGGTGTGCGACCTCGTGGAAGGACTCTTCCCGCGGGATGGTGAGGACGATCTCGTCTCCGGTCATTCGGAACCCGTTGATTCAAACGCCGAAACCCCACATGAGGTTTCGGCAGGATCCGCGACGATCGTGCCGGCGCCGACGACCGCGTCCCCCTCGTAGAGCACGGCCGCCTGCCCGGGCGCGACTCCGTAGACCGGCTGGTCCAGGTCGAGCCGGAAGCCGCTCTCGGTCGGCGTCACGTCGGCGCGCACCGCCGGCGAGCGGTACCGCAGCTTCACATCCGCCCGGGTGACCGGCACGTGGAGCCGGCCTCGCGCCCCGACGGAGCGGGTTGCGAGCGAGCGCCGGGGGCCGACGACCACCGCGTTCTTGCTCGGCTCGGTGCGGAGCGCGTACAGCGGCTCGGGCGCGACGACGCCGAGACCTCGGCGCTGGCCGGGCGTGAAGCGCCAGAAGCCCGAGTGGCGCCCGAGCTCGCGCCCATCTTCGTCCACCAGCGGCCCGTCCGCCGCGCCGAGCCCGTGCCGCGCGAGGAAATCGCGGTAGTCGCCGCCGGCGAGGAAGCACGCCTCCTGGCTCTCGGCGCGCCGTGCCACCGCCAGGCCGGCGCGCTCGGCCTCGGCCCGCGTCTCTGCCTTCGTCTGCCCGCCGAGCGGGAACCAGAGCCGACGGAGGAAGCGGGGGTCGAGGCGGGCGAGCATGTAGGACTGGTCCTTGCGCGCGTCCACGCCGCGCGCCAGCAGGAGCCGGCCCTTGTAACGGACGACGCGCGCGTAGTGGCCGCTAGCCAGTCGTGCTGCTCCGGCACGATTGGCGAAGTCCAAGAGCTCGGCGAAGCGGAAGCTGCCGTTGCAGCGAATGCAGGGGTTCGGCGTCTCCCCCGCCGCATAGCCACGGACGAAGGGCTCGACCACTGCCCGCCGGAACTCCTCGCGCAGGTCGAGCGTCACGTGCGGCAGGCCGAGCCCGTGGCAGGTCGCGCGGGCCGCGAGCACGGCCTCGGGCGAACAGCAGGCGCGCTCCGCGTCCGGGCCGCGCGGATCGAGCCAGAGCCGCAGCGTGACGCCCACGGCGCCGCGTCCCGCGCGCAGGAGCGCGACGGCGCTGTCGACGCCGCCGCTCATCGCCACGGCCACCCGGCCGGGCGTGGGCGCCGCGCGAAAGACCTGCGAGAGCGCGTTCGCCAGCGCGTCCACGGCGAGCTCGTCACCTCCGACGGCCGCGGCATCCAGCAGCGTCAGCCCCTCGAGCGGACGATCGAGCCCCTCCCCGTCCGCACTCACGACCCGCTCGCCCTCTACCCCCAGGCGAACGAGCGCCCAGTCGTCACCGCGCGCGGCGTCGCCGACGA
>WNGF01002084.1_pt1 | contig 64778 bp, 47 predicted proteins | sample 5400641 | NCBI WGS metagenome assembly WNGF01 (sample SAMN13153371, study PRJNA577476) | soil metagenome | isolation source: 80 cm soil or saprolite under grassland replicate 2 | place: USA:California | collected 2016-06-15
CGCCGTTGCGGCGCGTATGTCGTCGGCTCCGTTGCGCACGCGGTCCGGGTCGAGCTCGACGCGCACGAACGCCTCGCTGCCGCGCCGATCGATGCTGGCCCGTATCCCGGCCGGCCGCGCGCCGCCCAGCAGCCAGCGGCCCAGGCCGACCGCGAATCCCTGGAACCCGTTCCATGCATTCAGGTGTCCCGAATACTTGCCGTCGACTGCCGCGGTAAGCGACGCGATGCGCCCGAGTCCGCGATGCCAGAACGCGAGGAGCGGCGCGCGATATTCATCCGTCGTGACCACTCCCATCGTGGCGCGCGGGCGGAGATAGGTCAGGTTATAGCCGTCCACATTCGGAAACGGAGACGCCGGCAACTCGCCGAGCAGCACCATGTCCGGCAGCGTGTGCGCCGGAGTCGGTTCCGTGACGAAACTCGACCGCGCGACGGTGATGGCCTCCTGCGCAAAGAGTCGCGGCAGATCATCCGCGGTCGCGGCGAAGTAGACACGACCCTGGCCGCGGGCAGCGATGTCCTTGAGAAACGCGGCGTCGGAATCCGACTCGCTGCCAAGCCCGATGACGCTGACGGTGATGCCGAGCGGCGTCAGGGTGGCGAGCAGGCGCTCGTACTCGCCCGGCTCTTCCGCATCCGCCGCGTCGGCGAACAGGACGACGTGCCGCGTGCCCTTGTCGGATTCCTGCACCATCTTCGCCGCGCTGACGAGTGCGGTATACGTGAAGATGCCGCCCCCCATCGACTGGATCATCCGCACTTGCGTGCAGATGGCGTCTTTGCCGCTCGCGGAGGTGAGCGGACTCACCACGTGCGGCGCGCTGTCGATCGCAATCACGCCCACTTCGTCGAACGGGCCGAGCGTTTCGATGGCGGCACAGGTGCCGAGGTTGGCGAGATCCATCTTCGTCCGGCCGTCTCCCGTCGGGGCCGCCATGCTGCCCGACCGGTCCAGCGCGATCGCCATCGCGAGCGACAGCTTGCGATGCTCGTTCTTGATTTCCATCGACACCGGCAGATCTCCATCGAGGACGGACTTGAAATACCCGCCGACGCCGAACGACTCACCGCCGCCGGTCAGGAGCAGCCCACCGCCGAGATCGGCCGCGAACTGCGACAACGCCGTCAGCGCGCGCGGACCCGCCTGCGCGGCGGGAACGTTTTCGAGGATGACGGCGCGAAACGCGAGCAGTCCCGCGACGTCTTGCGGGAGTGCCGACGGCGTCACAACCTGCACGCGCAGCTTGCCGGCGGCGAGCGCGCGACTGAGATTGTCGGGCTCGCCGCTCGCGTTCACGAGCAGGATCGTCGCGGCCGCTTCGACGCGGACGGCGCCTTCTCCGCGGTTGTTCTCGGATACCCGGTCGCCGCGCGCCGCGAGCTCCAGGCGATAGCGCGCCACGCCCGGACGATCGACGACGTCGCGGAAGGTCAGCTGCGTGGGGCCGGGTGGAAACGTCCGCGTCGTGCGCGCGATCTCCACCCCGTCGCGCAGCAGGATCGCTTCACTGTCGATCGTGCGATCGGTTCGCACGGATGCCGTGAACTGGAACGGCTCGCGTTCGTCAACCATTCCCGGCAGGTCGAGCGACTCGACCGCGATGTCGGCCGCCTCACCGCGGGAGAAGGCGCGAACATCGATCCGCAGTCCGCGCGCCGCCGCTTCGTGCGCGCTGGCCGTGGCGGGGGCGCCATTCGCTTCGCCGTCCGACAGCACGAGCAGGCGTCCCGGCCGCTCGCGCGGAATCAGGCTGGCCGCGAGGCCGATCGCACTGCCGAGATCGCTGCCGTCGCGATCGACTTCCTGGATGAACGTCGCCGTCTGTCCGAACGCTTCCGGCAGCCGCTCGATCCGCGCCTCGCGGCCGAAGGTGACGATTCCCACGCGGTCGCCCCGGGCGCGCCCGGCCTCGAGCAGCTTCACGATCTCGAGCATCCGCGACGTGCTGTCGCCGGGCATCGAACGCGAAAGATCCGCGACGACCACGACGTCCATCCCCTTCCCGCCGAGCGGCGCCAGCGGCACGGCCGCGATCAGCGTGACCAGCGTCAGGATGATCACGCGGACGACACCATTGATTCCCGACGCGCGGCCTCGCCAGAAATAGGCGGCGAGAAGCGGCACGAGCGCGAGCAGAAGCTCGGGAAACAGGAACGCCACGCGGTTCATGCGGCGCTCCGTGGCGGCGACAGGATGGACCAGTTCGCGAGAACGGCGGACGCGGCGATCACGAGCAGGATCCAGAACAGCGGGTCGGAAGACGCACCGTTCTCACCGCGCAGTCCCGGCGCGTCGCCGAGCGCACCGGTATCGGCGGTCTCGCGATTCCGGAGATCACCCTCGGTCGCATCGAGGAAGTTCACACCGAGCTCGAACAGGACCGCGTCACCCTCGAGAATCTGCAGCAGACCGCCAGGCGACGGGGCGACGAATTCCACATCGCGGCCGGACGGCAGCGCACGGTCGACGAGGCCGACGCGCAGCCGCAGCGGCGCTGCGGGATCTCGTCCGAGGTGCACGCGTACCCACTCGCCGGCACGGTAGTTCCATCGCTCCGGCCCCGGCAGCGCCTGTCTCCGGCTCTCGACGAGATTCGAGATGAGGATCGGCCAGTCAGGGGATCGAATCAGATTCGTGCGATTGAGATCGAGATTGAGGAGGACGTCGGGCGCTACGCGTCCGTCCGCGGCGACGAGAGTGCCAATGAGCACCTGGTCACTGGCAGACGCGATCGGTCGTACCGTGCCAGGTGCGAGCGGCGCGGCGCCAGTCCAGACCACGCCCTCGAGAGTCAGGCCGAGGAGGAGCGGGTGACGCTTCTCCAGGACGAACGGTCCAATGAAGTCTTTCGCATCGCCCGCCGCAAGCCAGCGCGCAGGCGGCCGTCCAATCGCCACCCGCCAGCCGCCCGGTGTGGCCGGCGCATCGAGCGATCCCGCGTCGATGAACGTCATATGTGCGGCCCGCGCCTGCACCACACCCGCAAGCGCGGCGAGCGCTTTGGCCAATGCCTGCCGGCCGCGTCCGTCCGGTAACTCGTTCGCAACGCCGACGATTCGCGCCCGCGGCTCCACGAGAATCACCTCGTTGTCGCGGGCCAATGCGTCACCGGAGAGCGCGACGCGCGCCGCCCCTGGTCCGGCCGAGATTGACAGCGTCAGCGACGACGTTCCCGGCGGGACGTCAAGCTCGCGCGCGAGCACGCGCTTGCCTGACTCGGAGATGTCGAGATGACGGCGCTGGTGCGAATCGGAAAAGTTGCCGACCGTCAGCGAAATCGCACCGCGCCCTGTGTCGGCCGCAAGCGATCGTTCGGCGCCGATGATCCCGACGTTCGCCAGCGGCACGCCGACTGACACCCACAAGGCGCCGGTGACCTCCGGTTCACCGCGCTTCGCCGGCGGAAGGTCGCTCACGATCATGACGCGCCCGGTCTGGCCGGCGAGCTCTCTCGCGAGCCGGATACCGAGCGCCAGCGAATGGTTCCGCGCGGCGGGTCTCCAGGCGTCCAGGGCCGTGCGCGCGTCCAGGGGAAACGCGGCAGGGCCGGCGATGACCGCCGGCTGATCGCCGCTCGTCACCAGGCTCACCCGCGTGCGGCTGCCGAGCCGCTCGACTTCCTGCCGGACGCGCCGGATCGCGCGATCGCGTGCGCTCTCGCCGCGCGCGTCGACCGCCGCCATCGACGCCGCATCGTCGAGCAGCACGACGAGATGCGCGGCCATGCCGGCCGGCGACAGTCGCGCGCCGGCGAGAATCAGCGCGAGTGCCAGTGCGGCGAGGCATTCGAGAATCAGGCTCGCCGTGATCGGCAGCCGTGCGATCCGGCCGCCACCCTGCGGCGTCTGCCGAGCGATCTGCCACAGAAACAATCCGGCGATGCGCTGCTCCGGAAAGCGGCGGCGGAACAGGTGAATCGCGACAATCGCAGGGATCGCCAGCAACGCGAGCAATCCGAGCGGCGCCGTGAACGTCACGCGGGCTCCAGGATCCCGGCGGCAGCCAGGCCGCGCGCCATCTCACGGACCGATGCTTCCGCGACGACATGAGCGAAATGCGCCCCGGTGCGGCGCGCCGCACGCGACAGCCCCGCGCGGAGACGCTTGAACCGTGCGTGGTACTCGCGGACTGCCACCGGGTCGATCGTGAGGTCGATTTCGCCGCGCCCCTCGACGTCCACCAGGCGGCGCCCCCCGACGACGGTCGGCTCCGCCTCTTCACGAAGGGTCAGTTGCACCAGCGACAGTGACGCACCCTCGCGCGCGAGTCGCGCGACGAGCACATCCGCATCGTGGGGAAACAGAAAATCGCTGATGACGATGCGCATTGAGTGGCGCCGGAATGGAAGGTGGCCGGCCTCGAGCGCGGACAATGCGCCGTCGCACGCGAGCACGCGCTCGATGTCCTCGGGACGGCGAAGCCGCGCGGGATTCGTACCCGGTGCCGCGATGACGAGCGTATGCGAATCCGACGACGCGCACGCACACGCGATCAAGCCACAGAGTTCCGCATGCGCCTGGAGCTTCTCGCTCGTAACCGCCATCGATCGGCTCACGTCGAGGACCAGATCTACGCGCGGCGCGACCTCCTCGCGGTACAGACGGACCGCGAGCACTTCCGAGCGGGCGTACGCGGCCCAGTCCACATGACGCAGATCATCGCCCGGCGCATACGAACGGTGATCCTGGAATTCAAGCGAACTGCCGGTGCCCGATCCGAGCCGCTCACCGAGCCGCCCGCCGATGGGCGTTCGCGGCAGCGCGAGGCGAACGGCTGCCGCGCGTACGGCCTGCCAGTCAATCGACAGCGAGGGCATCGCGCTCCTCCGAGGTGACGCGCGCCCCCAGAGAGATCAGGACCAGGTAGCCGACCGCTCCCGTGATACCGATGAACGCCGGCACCCATACCCATCCCGACCGCTCGACTTCCGTCCAGTTGGACAGGGTGCGAACCGGATTCGCGAGATGGCGCCGCCCGAAGGCGAAATCGAATGCCGCAGGCTGCCAGAACACGTTATAGATGATCTCGGGCAGCACCACTGCAAGTGCCAGGAGCAGCAGAACGGCCACGCGCAGGTGGAGTGCGCGGTCGCTGAGCGGTTTCGACAAACGCCAGACGAGCGCCGGGACGCCGCTGAAGCAGCAGATGTATCCGCATATGGCCAGGAGCCACTCGAGGAGTGCCGGCGCTGGGGACAGCAGCGAGGCGGTCAGCAGAAGCAGCGCCATTTGCGCCAGCACGTACGCTGCGCCGCGTCCACCGCCCGGCCGGAAGAGCGCGAGCATCCAGCGCCACGGCTCGTGGTCCTTCATCTGGATGAGCACGCGCCGCGGCACGCGCAGGTCTTCGGTCACCGCGAACATGGCGACCAGCGCGATGTGCAGCCCGCCCAACGTGCCGAGCGCGATGACGGCTGATTCGCGGTCGCTGGCCGTTCCCCGCGAATACGTGAGCGCCCAGGCCGCGATCAGCAGGAGCTGTGCGAGAAAGCCGAAACGCAGCGCCGTCACCCGGTTCTCGGTTGGCGCCGACAGCCGGTTCTCCGCGAGCAGCACAAGGTTCCCCATCGTCGCGACGCAGCCCGTCATCCCCATGGCGAGGCCCCACCAGAAACTGGCACGGCCACCAGCGCCTCCTCCCATTGCCATGCCGCTCCGAATGGCGAAGAATGAGAACCGCCCGAGCGTGAGCACGATGAGGAGCAGAATGCCGGCCGTTCCGAGCACGGCGCCCGACATCGCGCGGGACTTGAACAGTGTGGACAGGAACAGGAAGGCTGCGGAGGCCCACAACGACGCGGCGAACAGGACGAACAGCGACAGCAGGATCGTGAAGAAGTCGATCCCGCCCAGCAGGAAGCTCATCGTCATGAACGGCGCCATCGCGGCGAAGAACGTCAGCAGCTTCACCGCTTGCGCCATCAGCTTTCCAATGACGATGCGGCGCGGCGACAGCGCCGTAATGGTGACGAGCTCCAGCGTCTGCTCCATCCGCTCCGCGCGCAGAGCGCTGAACGCGCCGATCGGCACCACGAGCATGCCGAGCAGCGTCAGGCAGACCATCAGCGCGACGAAGGTGCCGCCGCCGCTCGTCCCGTTTGCCCGGAGCGCGTCCGCCGCCCCGTAGAAGGCGACCAGCAGCGCGGCGGCGAGGCTGGCGCCGAACGACAAGCTGAACTCGCGGCTGCGCACGATCTGCCGCACTTCCTTCACGACGATCGGGCTGAGCCAGTCGCTGCCGTCTTCCAGCCACTGGAGCACGGCGGCGGACCGGCTCATGACGCGGGTCCCCCCGTGAGCTCGATGAACAGATCTTCGAGCCCGGCGCGATGCGCGGCGAACTCCAGGACAGGAAAACCGGCGGTGATGAGGCGGCCGATCAGCAGCACCTGTTCCCCGTCGCCGCCGTCCAACTCGAACTCTAGGCGCCCGCCGGCTTCGTGCACGCGCGACACGCCTGGGTGTTCAACGAGGAAGCGCTCGAGCCGCTCGATGCCACCGGCGAGCCGCACCGACAGCGTGCGCCGCTGGCGCACGCGCTCGAGAATCTCCTCGACAGTGCCTATCGCCAGCAGCCGCCCCTTTTCGATCACCGCGACGCTGTCGCACATCTCCGCGAGCTCCGTGAGAATGTGCGAGCTGACGAGTATCGTCTTGCCGTCCGAGGCCAGCTCTCGAATCAGCGTCCGGAACTCGATCCGTGCGCGCGGATCGAGATTAGCGGCGGGCTCGTCGAGGATTAGAACCTGCGGATCGTGAATGATGGCGCGTCCGAGCGCCACCCGCTGCTTGAGTCCCTTCGAGAGGCTTTCGACGTGGCGATCGCAGAGATCGCCAATCCCCATGAAGTCGACGATGTTCGCGACGGCCTTTCGCCGGTCCGCGCCCCGCATGTCGTGTGCGCGCGCGAAGAAGTCGAGGTACTCCGCGACCGTCGTGTTCGCGTAAACGCCGGCGTAGTCGGGCATGAAGCCGGTGATCCTCCGTACGTGCTCGGGCGCGTCCACGACCGAGTAGCCGCCGACACGCGCATCCCCCCGCTGCGGCGTGTCGAGTGTCGCAAGGATGCGCATCGTCGTCGTCTTGCCGGCACCGTTGTGCCCGATGAATCCGAGCACCTTGCCGCGCTCGACGCTGAACGAAATATCGTCGACCGCACGTACGTCGTCGAAGTGCCGCACGAGTCCGTCCAGTTCGAGCATCGTCTCGGTCATGGCTGACCGTCCGGCCACCCGAGCACGAGGTGGAAGCTGCCAACCTCGACGAAGCCGCGGACGCCCGATTCCCAGAACGGAGAACGTTCGAGGACCGCGAGATACGAGCCCTCCGGCTGGTAGTCAGCGAGGTGGAGGAATCGCGACGACAGAGGCAGGTCCGAAGGCACGAAGGCCCCCGAATCCGCCGGACCCGGCTTCAGCGTCGCCGTGCCTCCCGCGGGCAACGGGGCTGAGAGCACGTACGTCGTTCCGCCACTGCGATACCGCAGCCGCTGGATCGGGACGCCCAGTCCGTTGACCACAGCGAAACCGGCGGCGTTGCGAGTGAAGTTCACGCGCTCGCGCGCCGCCCTGAAGCTGATCGCTTCGACATTCGCCGGCGCTCGGGCGTGGATGACGCCCGACGCGAAGCGCTGTGTATCGGTGAGATCCAGGACCTCCGAATCACGGTTGCCGGAACCGTCAGGACCGATCGCGTAGACCGCGACGTCGCGCGGATAATTCAGACCGCCGCCGGGCGTCATGCCCGCGGCGTAGAGCGACATGGATGCGCGCGTGACGGCCTGTCTGCGGCTCTGGTCGAGCATCGTGAACGTCTCCGCGCGCGCGCTGACGCGGAAACCTTCGATCGCGAGGACGTAGCCACCCAGCAGCACGATGAAGACCGCGGACACGAGCGGCGCCGTCAGCACGAACAGCACCTGCCGCCGCCTGCGCTGGAGGAACCAGTAGTTGACCGGCCCGATCAGGAGGCTGAACACGATCAGGATAGAGAGATAGGCGCGTGTCGGGACGCCGCTGACACCTGGAATCGGCAGGCGAAACCCTCGGGCGCCGATCACCCCCCAGTCGCGCGCACCGTTGGCGGGCAGCCCCCAATTGCCGTCCTGGACCTTTGCGGCCGCGGCGAGGATCCCGGCCAGCCCCTTCTCGGCGATGTCCGCCGATGTTCGCTCGTGAATCCGTCCGAAGAAGTACGCGCGCGCCTCCGGTGTGGGAGGTTGTTCGGGAACTCGGTGGCCGCCGCCCGCGAGCGCCCCGGCGGCGCCGTCAGCCACTATGAGATCCCCGCCGCACGCCGTCCACGTGAGCAGCGCCCCCTTCTGCGCCTCGTCGAGCTGCGCCCACTCGCCTGCGCCAATGACGACGGCGCGCACCGACGTGTAGCCAAGCCAGCTATTCGGAAGGCGCGCCGGCTCCAGAACAACGTCGAGCGCTCCGCCGTGCGTCGTCGATCCCGTTGTCGTTCCTCCGGGACCCGATAGGAAGAACGTCGAGGTGGACGTCGAAGGTCTCGGCCAGGTCGCGGCGAGTTTGCCAAACGGCGTCGCCGGATCGGCGACGATGAGCGCGGACGCACCGATCGCGGGGGTGGCGCTCTGAAAGCCGCTGTAGTTGAACCGCTCGAGAATTCGTCCGTCTTCCTGAATTTCGAACCGGATATTCTCGCTGTCTGCGAACACAGGCACCGGGATCGTCACGCGGACGCGGTCGCCGCGCGCCATGCGCAGCGCCTGCCGGATGTGCAGCGCACTCGGGCCCATGCGCATCCTTCTGCCGAACCGCACACCTTCGCCGACGATCTCGACCACACGCGGTTCCCCGAGATTTGTGATGTCGAACCGCACCGGTACGTATCCGGGGGCGGTGTGCGACGCCCAATCCGAATCAATCGTGATTTTGAGCGACTCGACTTCGGCCGTCCGGTATTCTCCGGCGGCGCATTCGAGCGGCAGGAGGAACCACAGCAGGAGGCACCCGAAACGGCGGCAGCGGCTCGGCATCGTCAGGTCACCTCGTGTCAAGCGTCTGCGGCAGCCCGCGTTCGATCTCGGGCACATCCGTGAGCAGTGCTTCGACGACGCGCCTGCCGTCCCAGCCTTCGAGCTTCGCGGTGTAGTCGAGCACGAGCCGGTGCGCGATCGCCGGCGGCGCGACACGGCGGACGTCGTCAAACCCGACGTTCGGTTTTCCGCGGAGCAGCGCGTGCGCCCGAGCGGCGATGCCGATCGCGATCGCGGCGCGCGGCGAGCTGCCGTACTTGACGAAGGTGCGAACGGCATCGGGCGCGTCAACGGCGGCGGGGTGCGAGGCCGCAACCAGCCGTGCGATGTACCCGGCGACGCTGCGCGGGAGATGCACGGCATCCACGAGCGCGAAGAGATCCGCAAGGGCCGCGGCCGACAGCACCGCCTCGAGCGCGGGCGGCTCGCCGTGCACCCGCGTCACGAGAATTTCCTCGAGCACCGCCCGCTCCACGCCGGCGATCTCGACCTTGAACATGAAACGATCGAGCTGCGCTTCGGGCAGCGGGTACGTGCCTTCGAGCTCGATCGGGTTCTGCGTCGCAAGCACGAAGAACGGGTCCGGCAGCGGACGCGTCTCGCCGAACGTCGTCACGCGGCGTTCCTGCATCGCCTCGAGCAGCGCGGCCTGCGTTTTGGGAGACGCGCGGTTGATCTCGTCGGCGAGCAGGAGGTTCGTGAACACCGGGCCCGGGTGGAACACGAACTCCTTGCGCCCGTCACGCTCCTGGAGGATATGGCTGCCGGTGATGTCGGTCGGCAGCAGGTCGGGCGTGAACTGGATGCGGCGGAACTGAAGCGAGAGGAGCCTTGACAAGGCTTTGATCAGCTCTGTCTTGCCGAGTCCCGGAAGGCCTTCGAGCAGCACATGCCCGCGCGCAAGAAGCGCGGCGACGATCTCGTCGATCGTGTCTTCCTTGCCAAGGAGCACGCGGCGCAGCTCGCCGACGAGGCGCCCGATTGTGATCTGCGCTTCGGCGATGCGTTCGGGTGGGATCATCGTCTGGCTCATTTCGCGAAGTACTTCTTGACAGCGCTCTGATGCCGCGGCGCGAGTGCTCGGCGCCAGGCCGCCTGGCCTGCAGCAGCGTCGTACTGTTTCTCTGTCGTCGAGCCGCTGCGCTCCGGGGCGACTTGCGGCGCGCCCGGCAGTTCGACGATCGGCGCCCAGTCGTCCGGGCTTCGCGCGGCGCCGGGCGGCAGCGCATTCGCCTTGAACCGATCGAAGGGCGATGTCTCTTTGCCCCAGGTCAGAGGCGCGTCGCCGCGCCCGCGATCGATACCGCCCGAACCAGGCTGCTGCCCCGCTGTCGAGGCCTCGCCCTCGGCGACGGGGAAATCCGCGGGATTGAACCGCCCGAACTCCCTGCCGAGCTTCGCGACGTCGCTGAAGCGTCCATTGGTCTCTGCGAGGTACTTTGAAAAGGAGGCCGAGAGCTCGCGCAGCGATGCCGCATCGGTGGGGAGCTTGCCCCCTTTGAGCAGTCGTTGCAATTTCTCCGGTGCGCCGGCCAGCAGTCCGCTCTCTGCGAGTTTCTGGAGCGCTTTGGTGAGCTCGGCGGCCTGGGCGTCCGCGCCCGCCGCACCGCCGTCGGTGCGTTGCGCCGCCGCCGCATACCGCGCGAAACTGTCGCGCGCCCACTCGAGCGCGTTCTGCTTTTCTGCAACGTCCGCCGCAAGCTTCTCACGCAGCGCGTCCGCGGCTTCCCACGACGAGCCATCGACTTTCTGCTCGGCGCCGCGGCGGATCCGCTCGATCTCGTGCTCGAGCGTCTTCTCCTCCTCCGGCGTGACCATTCGCTGTTGTTTCAGCTCGGTGACCGTCGCGGCAAGATCCTTCGCGATGTCCTTCGCGAGCGCCGTACTGCCGCCGCGTGGAGCTCGCTGCGGCAGTGCCAGTGCCAGCGCGAAGAACGCCAGCGCCGCCGCGAATGGCGCGAGCCGGCGCCACGCGTGGATGCGCGGGAGGGGAAACGTGGCGGCACGCTCGAGTAGCGGCGATTGAGTCCACGCGGGGTCGTCCGTCTCGAGCACCGCGAGCAGCGTCCCGCTGCCTCCAGCCAACGAGTCCGCGAGCGCGGCCACTTCTGCCTCCCGGAACGCGCGACGCTTGCAGGCGACAACCGCCGGGAGTACCGCGAACAGCGGGATCAGCCACAGTCCGGACAGGAGAGCGGCGGCGGAAGGAACGGCGATTCGGCACACGACGACCGCCAACGCGCTTATCGCGACCGCAGCTCCGGCCCACCGCGGCCAGAGGTCGAGGAACAATCCGACCGCGAGCCGGCGCGAAAGGCGCTTCAAGCGAACGCGAACCTGAACGGGCATGTCAGTCATGAGGCGCCGCGGATTCCGGCGGCTGATTATCGCAGACACGGCGATCGAGTGCCGACGGGAGGTGGCGCTAACGCCGAGAGACGGGTTGCAGAAGGGATCTGGCGCTTTGGCTGGCGGGAAGCTGACGGGACAGGAATGGCGCGACGTCAGGCACAGCGGCCTCCGTGCATCACGGTTTTGTTACCATGCTGTTACCACGGAGACTTGAAAAGCTTGAAAAATGGTCGGGATCCCGAGATTTTGCGAGCGCTCGCGAACAATATCTGCACCGAAGGTCGTCAAGTTCTTCGCGGTACCGATTGACACGCGCGAGGCTTTCACGGCGGGACTGCCGAAACAACTCTTCGAATGGCCGGATCCCAGGCCCAACCTGCCCGTCCGCGAGTACGACGTCGCGCCCGACGGCCCGGCGATTCCTCAGGCTTCAGGACAAGGTGCGCCCGCCTCTCAAAGTCACTGAGATCACCCACCGCCCGCGGTGAGCCCCGGTCCAGCCATCGCGGCGAACCGCGTACCGGAGGAAGTATCCTAGATTGACAGTTCCCGGCGCGCAACCGGCTGCACCCTGGCCGTCCGGGACGACCTCTCGCCTCATGAACAGCCGCACCAGGAACGTACCGCGCGCGACCCGCCGTCCGCGATCGATCGCGCCGCTATGGGTCGTTGCCGCGCTGCTCGCCGCGGCTGCGGCTGGTTGGTACGCGATCCGCGGGCATTCGCCCGGTCCCGCGTGGGTGCGCACGGCCGATCAGAACGTACTCCTCATCACGATCGACACGCTCCGCGCAGACGTGCTTGGCTGCTACGGCGGCCCCGCCGCAACGCCTGCGATCGATCGTCTTGCCGCGTCAGGGACGCGATATACGTTCGCGCACGCTCCGGCGCCGCTGACGCTCGTGTCCCACGCGACGATTTTGTCGGGCCTTTATCCCTTTCAACACGGCATTCGCGACAACAGCGGCTTTCGTTTTCCCGCCTCGCTCCCGACGCTCGCGACCCGACTCAAGGCGAGTGGCTTTGCGACCGGGGCGTTCATCGGCGCGTTTCCGCTCCACTCCCAGTTCGGCCTCAATCACGGTTTTGACGTGTACGACGAGAACTTCAAGGAGAGCACGCTGCCGGCCGATTTCACGATGTCCGAACGACCGGCACCCGCCGTCGTCGACGCGGCGCGATCCTGGATCGAGCGGCAGCGCGGCCGCTGGTTCGCGTGGGTGCACGTGTTCGATCCGCACGCGCCTTACAATCCGCCGGAGCCGTTTGCCTCGCGGTATGCCGGCAATCCGTACGCGGGCGAGGTGGCGGCCACCGACGCGGCGCTCGCGTCGCTCCTAGACGATGCTTTTGGGGAGACCGATCGAGCGACGCTGGTCGTCCTGACGGGCGATCACGGAGAAGCACTCGGGGATCACGGCGAACAGACCCACGGTCTGTTTGCCTACGAGTCGACGTTGCGCGTACCGCTCATTGTTGCCCAACTGAGTGCCCAGGTAAGCGCACACGCGGTACGCGCAGGCGGCGCCGTGTCGAACGATCCGGTCCGCCATATCGACATCGTGCCTACCGTCCTTGACATGATGGGCAATCGGCCCGATCCGTCGCTGCCGGGGCGCTCGTTGCTTGCGGCCGCGCCGCCGGAAACCGTCTCCTATTTCGAGGCGTTGTCCGCGTCGCTCAATCGCGGCTGGGCCCCGCTGACAGGCGTCATCGTGGGGCACGAAAAGCTCGTGCAGCTGCCGATCCCCGAGCTGTACGATCTCGCGTCCGATCCCGCGGAGCGGCAGAACCTGATCGATCGCGAGAGCGATCGCCGCCGGATTCTCGAAGCACACCTGCGCGAGCTGCAGCCGACAGGCCCTGGCGAACGGCGCGCTGAAGATCAGCAGACGCGCGCACGATTGCAGGCGCTTGGGTACCTGTCCGGTGGATCGGCACCGCGTCGACGTTCGTACAAAGAGGAGGACGACCCGAAGCGGCTGATCGACATCGATCGGCAGATTCACGATGCAATCGATCTCTTCCAGCGGGGAGACGCCGATCGCGCGGCGGCCATGTATCGCGACGTGATCGCGAGGCGGCCCGATATGGAACTCGCGTACGAGCACTTGGCGTTCGTCTACTGGGACTCGGAGCGGCAGAACGATGCCATCGCCACGCTCAAGCGCGCCGTCGCCGCGGGGCTCGCCGATTCAGCCATCGAAAGCAAGCTCGGGATGTATTTGTCAGAAAGCGGACGGCCGCGGGAGGGCCTTCCCTGGCTGGAGCGCGCGGCCGCACGAGAGACGGCGGACCTCGACACATTGAACACGCTGGCCATCGGCTTCGCGCGCGCCAGACTCCCGGATCGCGCGCGTGCGACGTTTCAGCGCGTGCTCCAGATCGATCCCGGCAACGTCATGGCCTGGCAGAATATCGGTTCGGTCGAACTCGAGCGCGGCCGAGCGAGCGCGGCGCGTGACGCGTTCCGCCGCGCGCTGCAGATCGACGACAAGTGGGCCGCCGCCTATACGGGCCTGGGGGTGGCGGAGCGCCGGTTGAACAACTTCAACGCCGGCATTGACAGTTGGAAGCGAGCGGTCGAACTGGATCCGCGGGAGTTCGACGCGATGTATAACCTCGCGACAGAGCTCGCCTCGGCCGGCCGGACCGCCGAGGCACGTGCATATGCCCAGCGATTCGTCGATACGGCGCCGCCTCGCTACAGCGACGACATTCGCCGGTTGCGCGCCTATCTTCGATGACTGGAAGCTGGAAGCTGGAAGCTGGGTTGCCCCGGCCACGCAACGCGCGACCGGGACCCAGTGCTGTTCCTAGAAATTGAACCGCACGCCAATCCGCGCGATCCGCGGGTTCATGATCTCGAGCACCTGATTGAACCCCGTGGCTCCGGTCAGGCGCAGATCGTACTGGCGGCCGAGTACCGTCCCCCGGTTGAACAGGTTGAAGACGTCGAGGTCGACGTTGAAGCTCGCTCGCTGCACCTTGATGGCCTTGCCGACCCGGAAATCAAACGTCGTCACAGTCGGCAACCTGTGCTTCTCCACATCGGTGACGAGCACGCTCTTCCGGTTGCTGTAGTAATCGCCCGTCGCCACCCGGCTGCGGAACCACGGCTGGCCGAAGCCCTCCCGCGAGGTCAGGTTGAAGCCGAGGTCGATTCCGCCCCGGGCCTGGTACATGCCCGTGGCGATGAACTGGTACGTCGGCAGGAGCTGATAGATGTTGCTCTTGCCACTGCCGCCGGACCGCACGACCACCAACCCGCCGTTGACGAGCGGACTCTCCGGACCGGGGGTTGGATTCTCGATCGATGTGGCCCGGTTGTCGAAGAACTCCTGGTGCTTGTTGCTGGAGAACCCGAACCGGGCCATCCAGCGATTCGAGAGGCGCTTGGTCGCGCTGGCCTCCACGCCCAGGAAGCGCTGGTGGTACCCCTCGCGTTTGACGCGCTCACTGCCGCCAGCCAACGCGTCGGCGGAGAGACCGGACGTATTGACCAGCGCGTAGTAAGGCACACTATAGCTGGAGCCGTTCGGCAATTCCGTGCCCGAGAGTGTGCCGACCTGCGTGTAGTTGCTCGACCGCACACCAACATGCGGATCCCAGTTGAAGTCGTTCATCTTGCGATAGGTCAACGCGGCGCTCAGGCCGAAGTTGGGCAGCAGCTCGCGATCGACCCCAACGATGATCTCGTGCGTCTTCGGAACCGCGTACTTGCCGATATGGTTGAAATTTGCGTTCGACGGATTGTTGATGTCGAACCCATTCCAATATTCGAGCGAGGTGAAATCGATTTCGTTCGGCTGCGCGATGTGATCGCCGTTCAGGTCCACGGCATCGAACGCGACGTACCGGTACTGCCCGACCGCGACGAAGCTGGAGCTGCCGTTGCCCAGTTGCGACGCGAACATCGCGTAACTGCCCCGAAGCAGTGTCTTGTGGCTCGCGTCGAGCGCGTAGCTGGCGCTGAGGCGTGGCGAAGCCGAGTTCCACTTGATCACGTTCTTCCTGGCGGGATTCGTCAAATCCGGCAAGTACTGGCTGAACTCGCCGAGCGTGATGCCCGGCACCGCATACGGCAGCTCACTATCCGCCTGCCGATCGAACCGCACACCGATGTTGGCCGTGAGGCGGTTGGCGGTGATGGTGTCGCTGACAAAGCCGGAAATGTACTTCGCCTGCGCGCTGATGAAGTTGGTGGCATCAGCCTCCGCGATCATGTCCGGGTACTCGTTCGCGTACGTGACGATGTGATTGCCCGGATACGTGGTGGACGAGTGCACCTCAGTCTTGCGCCAAGAAAACCCGAACTTCAGCTCGTGCCTGCCCAGGAAGTAGCTGCCATCGCCGGCCGCCGTGTTCATGGGCCGATTGCTTCGGTAATCGTAGTACGAGCCGTGCCACACGCCGCCGTCGTCCTGCCACATCTGCTTGTCCAGGCCGCCTTCGGGTGTGAGGAAGAATCCCCAGCCATAATGCGAGATACGCGCCGTGAGGAACAGATTGTTCCCCCTGACGAAATTCAGCTCGCCCTTGAAGAAGCCGTTGCCGAGCGTGCCCTGATCGTGCGTAGTCTCGGGTGGTCGCGTCGCGCTTGCGCTCCGGCCGAACTTGTCCTTGATGCCGGTGTAGTACGTGAAGCTGCCACGAATGCTCGGATTCACCTGGCCTGTGAGTTTGGCGCTGTAGTTCTTCAGGAACGTGCTGTCCGGCGTCTGCTTGATTGTCAGGATCTTGACGTCGGTTCGCCCGATTGCTCCCCATCCCCAGAGGCGGTCCTTGACGATTGGGCCCCCCAGCTCGACACCGTAGTCTTTGTACTGGTCCGTGCGGTTGCCTTTGCCGTTCGGGCTGCCCAATGCCGTCGCCAGTGTGGCGTCCATGTTGTTGCTCTGCATCGACTCGTTCTCGAAGTAAATGCGCGAGGAGCCGTGCGGTGTGTTCCCACCCGACTTGAGGACCAGATTGAGGTGCACGCCGCCGGTCGAGCTCGTCAGGTCGGAACCGCCCGTGGTGACGTTCATTTCCTGGAACATGTCGAAATCCCAGTACGTCGGCGTGGCGCCGGTCGCGGCCATATCGGTAATCGGCACACCATCCAGATTCCAGGTCGCGTCGGCGCCGCTCGCGCCCTTCGCGCGGTAGCCGGACTGCTGGCCCGACTCGGATCCGCCGACGTTTACGCGGTCCACGATGATCCCGGGGACCGTCTGCATGACGACCCAGGGATCACGGCCCGACGGAATGTTCTGCAGCTCGTCGAGTGTAATAGTGGTCGACGTGCCGCTTTTCTTGGGGTCGATGACAGGGCTTTCAGCGATGACCTGCACCTGCGCCTGCACGCCGGCGACCGAGAGCCCGACCCGCAAGGGAACGGAGCCACCGGCTGCGACCGGAACAGCGCTGTTGACATAATCGGCAAAGCCCGTGAGCTTGGCCGTCACGCGATATGTGCCGGGGATCAGCTCCAGGAAATGTGCGGTCCCCTGCGCGTCGGTGATCTTCGACTGCATCGAGGGACCGGAGAGTTCGACTGTCGCTCCAGGCAACAGGGCGCCCGTGGAGTCGACGACCGTCACGTCGATACGACCGGTAAATACCTGTGCGGATCCTGGTGCCGCCCACGCCAGCACCGCAACCAGCACGAAGACCACCCGAGACTTCGTTGGCAGGATCGTCATTGGCGTCCATCCTCCATTCGCGCGTGAGTATATGGAAACAAGGTCGCGGAGCAAAAGGAATTCGTCACAGCGTTCGTCAGCTGCTGAGGTGCATCGCAAGCACTTCCGCTGGATCCTCCTGGGTGTCGTCGCGGCGCTCTCGATCGCGGTCCTCACATGGTGGTTATGGCCAGCACGGTTACGTGCGGCGGGCCCCGTGATCCTCATCTCGATCGATACGCTGCGCGCGGATCACCTGCCCGTCTACGGGTACAAGCGCGTCCGCACACCCGCGATTGATGCGCTGGCCGGCGACGGCATGGTCTTCGAGAACGCCTACTCGCATTCTCCGCAGACGCTCCCGTCACATGTTTCGATTCTCTCCGGCCTTCTGCCCTTTGAACACGGCGTGCGCGACAACATCGGCTTTGCGGTCAAGCCGGATGCAGTGCTGCTGCCCGCGATGTTGCGGCCGGCTGGATATGTCAGCGGAGGCTTTGTATCGGCGTACGTGCTGCGCGCGGAGACGGGAATCGGCAGGGCGTTCGATCATTTCGACGCCAGACTGCCGCCAGCCTCGCCCGAGGTTGCGATGGGCGATCTGCAGCGGGACGGCGCCGCCACACTGGCGGCCGCCGAGGGCTGGCTCGACACGCTGCAGTCGCCGCGCTTCATGCTCTTCCTCCACCTTTACGAGCCGCATTCGCCGTACACGCCGCCTGCCAGATTCGGCACCTACGATCCGTACGACGGGGAAATCGCCTACGCCGACGAGATTGTCGGCAGACTTATCGCCTCGCTCAAACAGCGCCGACTGTACGATGATGCGCTGATCGTGCTGCTATCGGATCACGGCGAGGGGCTCGGCGATCACGGCGAGCAGGAGCACGGCCTGTTTCTGTACCGCGAGACCATCAGGGTTCCGCTGATCGTCAAGCTGCCACGGCCAAAGAGCGCCGGACGCCGGATCGCGACGCCGGTGCAGCACTGCGACATCGTGCCGACGATTCTCGATCTGTTGACGCTGGCGCCGCAGACCGGGTTGCGCGGGCGCGCGCTGCGGCCTTTATTCACGGGGGCCACCATTCCCGAGGCGGGCCTTTACGCCGAAGCGTTGTACTCGCGCTATCACTTCGGATGGAGCGAGCTGTACGCGCTCACCGACGCGCGGTATGCCTTCATTCAGGCGCCGCGCGACGAGCTGTACGACCTTCACGAGGATCCCGGCGAACGGCACAACCTGGCTGCCGAGCGCGGCTCGACGCGGCTGGCCATGCGGAGCGCCCTGGATCGTCTCCTCGCCGGCGCGCCGATGGGCGCACCCGCCGCCGTCAGCGCAGAGACGCGCGCGCAATTGCAGGCGCTCGGGTACGTCGGCACACCCCGTTCCGCCACCGGGGCGGCGACCGATCAATTGCCGGATCCCAAGGACAAGGTCGACATCCTGGAGCGATACCGCGGCGCGATCGCGCTGGTACGTCGCGCGCGCTTCGATGAGGCGCTTTCGGAATTCCATGCGATTGTGGAAAGCAATCCGCTGATGGCGGACGTGTGGAGCGAGATCGGCGGACTCGACTTGCGTCTTGGCCGACTGCAAGATGCGCTTCGTGCATACAAGCGCCTGGTCGAAATTGCGCCGCACGATCCCGCAGCGCTCATCAGCGTGGCTGACGCGCTGACGAAGATGGGCCGGCTCGATGAGGCGCGCGCCCAGGCGGCATTGGCGGTGAAAACCATTCCGGCGGGCGAAGCAGGCTGGCGCGCGCGCGCGCATCAGACGCTCGCGATGATTGCGCTCGCGCGGCATGATGAAGGAGAGGCGCGCGCCGAGGCGCAGCGCGCGAACGAGACCGACCCGACGATGGCGATGCCCCAATATATCGAAGGAGTGATTCGCTACAATGCGGGGCAGTTCGACACGGCCGTACCGTTCTTGTCTCAGGCGCTGAAAGCGACCGCCGCGCGCACGGTTCAAATGCCGGAACTCCGGTACTACCTGGGCGATGCGCTCGCGCGCCTGGAGCGATACGCTGAGGCGGAGCCGATTCTGAGCGACGAGGTGCGGCTCTTCCCATACGAGCTTCGGGCGCGCGCGGCGCTCGCGATGCTGTATCGTGCGACTGGCCGTGCGGAAGCAGCCGATCGCGAGGTCGAGACGATTAAGCGCCTGGCGCCGACGCCGGAGGGTCGCGCGATGGCCGGACAACTGCGTCGTATGTTTCATAACCGGTAGGTTGACACTCGTGCACTGCCGCCATGCATCAGCCGCCGGCCTGGAAGGCGGTCCTCACGCGGTCGGCGCCGTCTGTCTCGCGGCCGTTTTGTCCGTCTGCACCGGCTGCGGCGGACAATCGTCGCCGACATCGCCCGCTCCTTCGCCGGCTCCGACGGTCTCGGCCTGCGGCGCCATCGGTGGATCGACCGCTGTTCTGGCCATTCTGCATGGCACCACCTGCTCGCAGACCGGCACGTCGGTCGTGCTGGTGAATCTGCGAGACCAGGATGGCGGGCCAACCGGAGCGTGCTCGGGCACTGTGATTGCGCCGCGTGCGGTCCTGACGGCTGCGCACTGTCTGGTCGGAGATACGGCTGCGGTCAGGGTCTGGCCCGGCACCGGGCCGGAAGTCCTCGCGCAATCCTTCTACGCAAACCCTCGCTACCGCGAGAGCGACACCGCGTCGGACGTCGGCGTCGTCATCACAGGCGAAGATCTGCCCCGGGCGGCGATTCCCCTGCTCACGAGCCGCGACGCACGCGTTGGCGAGACGGCGGTGATCGCGGGCTGGGGCAAAGACGAGAACGGCAACGGCAGTGTCTTGCGCGCGGGCGCGACCACGATTACCGGGACGACCGCCACGGTTCTGCAGACGCAATACAACACGACGAACAGCAGCGTCTGCTCGGGGGACTCGGGCGGACCGCTGCTACTCTCAGAAGGTGGCATCTGGGCGATCGCGGGCGTCACGTCGGCAACGTCCGTGGGCGGTTCGTGCGCGCTCGGCACGAACTTCTTCGCCAACGCGCGCAATCCCGACACTCTGGCGTTTATTGTGGGCCTGGTGCCGAACGCCAGCCGCCAGTAATCACACGGCTGCCGCTTTGCCCGGTCTTGCGATGGGTGCGAGGCGGGGTACAATTGTGTTCTCCCCCGGGCCGCGGATTTCGCAGGTTGCGGCCGCTGATTTCCGCGGACTGCTTCAGGGCTGTTGCCAATGAACTGCTTCCGCTTGCTCGGCGCTGTCCTGCTCGTCGCGACGCCGTCCCTGCTCGCGCAATCAACGAGACCGGAGCCGTCGTCAACATCTCCGCAGCCCGCACCGGTGTTTCGCTCCGGTCTGGAGCTCGTGCGCGTGGATGTGCGCGTCACCGATCGGGACGGACATCCGATTGCCGATCTGCGGCCGGATGAAGTGCAGATCAAGGAAGAGGGCACCCCCCGCCCCGTCCTGCTGTTCCAGCACATCGAAGCGCCGCAGGGCACCTACGCCGAGGCGGCGCAGCGCACGATCGCCGCGCAGGTGTCGACCAATCAGGGGTCGCCCCGCGGGCACGTCTACGTTTTTGTGTTCGACGAGACCCACATCCTCCCCGGCCACGAGCAGCGCGCGCGCCGCGCGGCGGAGCATTTTCTGCGCACGCGCATGCGCCCCGGGGATCGTGTGGCGCTGTACGCGTTGCCCGGCCCCGGTCCGCACGTTGACTTCACGGCTGACGTCTCCCGCGTCCTCCGCGACCTGACGAGTGTCCGGGGCGCCGCGGAGCAAACCGGCACCGGCGCCTTGAGCGCGCTCGCGCCGATGCGCACGTACGAAGCCTATGAAATCGTGCGCGGGAACCAGCAGATCCTCGACCGTCTGACCAATGAGGTCTCGCAGAACCTTCTCGCCAGCGACACGCGCTCAACCAGCAGGATCCGCAGCAGCGCGGCCGCGGTGTACGACGATCCGGCGGAGAATCGCCGCGTGCTCACTGAAGACGCGCGCTCGCTTGTCGCTCGCGCGGACGGCGACGCGCGGCGTTTCCTCATGGCGTTCGCCGATGTCATCCGCGCGTTGCGCATGGTTGATGGGCGCAAGACCGTGCTGCTCTTCTCCGAGGGCTTCCCGATCGACAATGTCACGCACGAGCTCGAGGATGTGGCGGCGGCCGCCGCGCAGTCCTCCAGCGTCGTGTATGCAATGGATCTGAACCCTCGGACCGTCGAAGCAAACGAGGATGCGCCACGCGGCGGCGAGCAGACGACCGAAACGCGCGACAAGCTGCAGTCGCTCGGCAGCATCACCGCCGCAACGGCGGGCACGCTCATCAACGACGCGCCCGCGCAACTCGATCGCGCCCTCGCGCAGATTGCCGAGGCGACCGAGGACTACTACCTCGTGGGGTTCGCACCCGGCGCAGGTTCGGGGGATCGCGATCGCTACCGTCGCATTCAGGTGATCGTCACGCGTCCTGGTGCGCGCGTGAGCGCGCGAACCGGTTTCGCGCTGAATCCCAGTACCACTCCGGCCGATCGCCGCCGGACCATCGACGCCGCGCTGCGTGCTCCGTTCACTCAGCAGGGCCTCCGGGTCGAGTACACCACTTACACACTGCGTGGAGCGGTCCCAGGTACGGAGCGCGTGATCGTCAGTCTCACGGCTGAACTGCCCGTCGCCTCCACTGGGACGGCCGAGGCCGATGTCGTCTACATCGTACGAAATGTGCCGACGGGCGAGGTCGCCGCCAGCGGCAGCGATCGCATAGCGTTGCCTCAGACGACCCAGGACAGCGGCGCGAGAACGGGGATCGGCGTGTATCGCGTACAGCTCTCCTTGCGACCCGGAACATATCTGATGCGCGCGGTCGTGCGCGAGCCTGGCGGGCTGCTCGGCAGCGCCGACCGCCGATTCCAGGTGCGTGCGCTGGACGGACCGGACACGACCGCGAGCGATCTCGTGCTCGGGTCATCGAGCGAGGCCGGGCTGCCGGTGAGGGCAACTGCATACGTCTCCGACCTGCTGACGGGGGTGTTCGAGCTGTACGGCCGCACCGAGTCGCAGCTTCGCGATCTGGCGGTGACGACCGACCTCGTTCCGGTTGACGGAGGGTCAGCATCGCTGTCGACCCGCGCCGAGCTCCAGCCGATCAGGGCACGCGACGATGGCGCCAGCCGCGGTGTGCGTGTGGAATTGCCGCTCGCGAGCGTGACGCCTGGCCAGTATCTCGTCCGCGCAACCGTCCGCAATGGCAGCGACACGATTACCGAATTGCTGCGTGACGTCATCGTGCGGGCCGGCGCGAGACCGCCCGCGGCGGGCGCGCCCGTCTCCTCCGCGCGATTCGAGCCGCTCGACGTGCTGCAGGGAGCCGTCGCCCGACAACTGGTCGAGGCGATCCAGGCGCGAGCTCGAGGCCGGACTATCGAGGCCGCAGCGGGCTTGGCGGTCAGCGGCAACTGGTCCGCCGTCGAAGCCACGCTCGGCTCGGCGGCATCGGGATCCGCAGATGAATCGATTCTGCGGGGCATGGCGGCGTTTGCGCGATCGGATTACCAGCGCGCCATAGCGGCATTTCGCGCGGCGCAGGATGCCGGCGCAACCGATGCGGCGCTCTCGTTTGTCCTGGGCTGGGCGCACGCCGCGGCCGGCGACGACCGGCCTGCCATCACGGCGTGGCGAACGGCCATCCTCACCGACTCGTCGCTCGTCTCGGCGTACCTCGCCCTCGTCGAAGCCTACGTGCGGCTCGGTCAACCCGATCTTGCGCGGCAGGTGGTGAAGAACGGCCTCCGTGCGCTTCCCAACTCGCCGGAGCTGCTGGATCGACTGGCACGGCTGCAGGAACACAAGTAACGGGGGTCTTCGGATTTCAATGGAGGACATCATGCTGTTCGTTCTCGCGGTCATCGCCGCCGTTCCTGCGGCTCCCGCCAGCGACGCGTCGAAGCTCACACTGTCGCCCCCCGCCGCCATCGTGGAACTTGATACGCGAAAGCTGAAAGGCGAGCCTTTGCGTCTCACGTGGTCGTCCGACGCGCAGCAGATGTACCTGCAGACCGCCGAGCGCGATCGCGGAGGCGCGATCAGGGCTGCGTACCATTACGTGCTGGCGCTCGACGGGAAGCCGCCAGCGCGCGTTGACGAAGAACCGGCCTGGTCGTCGGCGTACTGGGCACGAAAAGCCACGCAGGCGGCACCCGGGCTGGCGGCGTTCAGCATTGATGTCGAGGAGCGGCAGAAGCGCGTCGCGGGAACGGCCACGCCGATGGGAGGCGACCTGGCAAAGGGAAGCCCCGAGGGTACTTCCCCTGGCGTGGGCGCGGGAACCGATCAGGCGATGGCAGCTGCACTCCAGTCGCAGGTGGCGCACTACTACACGTTGAAGCTCAAAGGTGAGGTCATCGGCGAATTCGTGAATACGCCGGCGATTCCCGGTTTGACGTTCGGCTGGGGGCCGGCCGGTACAGGCCTGATCGCATTTTCCAACCGCGAGGGGCGCATCGTGATCATGGACAACGAGGGGCGCAAACAGGAGATCGCGTCCTCAAAGGCAGCGCTCCTCCCGGCCTGGACCGATGACGGGAAACGGCTGGCGTATCTCGAAAAGACGGGCAAGAGCAAGGCGGTGCTCCGGATCGTGGACGTGACCCGGCCTGCGCAATGACACATTCTGGGTCCTTCGCATTCGCCATGCTGTCGGCGATCTCGCTCGCCGGTCAAACGCCGGCGCCTGCGCCGGCAGCACAGCCGCCTGTGCAACAGCAGCCGTTCCGTGCGTCCACGCTGCTCGTCGAGGTGGACACGATCGTCACGGATGCGAAAGGGCAGTTCGTCACAGGTATGACTGCTGATGACTTCGAGGTGCTGGAGGAGGGCAAGCCGCAGACAATCGAACGTATCTATGTTGTGACCGGCGGCACCGTCACGGCCCCTTCCGCGCGGCCGTCGGCGACCGCAACGGGCGAAGCGGCTCCGACGCCGCTTCCGGCCGGCGCTCCCCCCCGGGTCTTCGTCCTGCTCTTCGATCGGGACCACCTGCAGACGGGCGCATTCAAACGGCTGCAGGACGCCGCGATCGCTTTCCTGACGAATGAATTCAAGCCGGGCGATGTCGGCGGAGTGGTCATCGGCAACACGATGGCGGGCAACCAGCTCACGTCGGATCGCGAGGCGCTGCTGGCGGCGGTCAGAAATGCGCAACCGACCGCAGCCAAGACGTCGCGCCGCCTGGAACTGCTCGAGTGGCCCCGATTCAACAGCGAAGCGGAAGCGGTTCGCGTCGCGCTGTTCAACGATCACGAGGTGACCGCGCAGATCGTACGCCGCGCGTGTCAGGACGATCCGGGCCTTTGTAAAGTCGATCCCGAACCGATGGTGATGGAGAAGGCCCGCACGATCGTCGGTGATCTCCGTCCAGCTGCCAGACAGACAGTCGCGACCTTGCAGGCGCTCGCGACCGGTCTCGCGCGGCTGCCCGGCCGCAAGACCATCATCCTCATGACCGAAGGTTTTTTCATCGAAGAGTCGTGGGCCGACCTTCGTCAAATCGTCGGCGCCGCCGCGGGCTCGAACGTGCGCGTGTACAGCCTCGATGCGCGCGGCATCGATACGAGGCAGATAAACGATCCGCACCAGCTCAGTGTGATGGATCCCGGCGGCAGCATGCCGATCGACGCGTACAACACGGCGGAGGACGGCCCGAATATGCTGGCCGTTGACACGGGCGGCTATCCGATCCGCCACACCAACAACTTCGCCGAAGCGCTCAGTGAAATCGCCCGCGACACGAGCAGCTACTACGTAATCGGCTACCGGCCCGCCGATCCGGCCGCGGACGGCTCGTTCCGCCGGATCGTCGTTCGCGTGAAGCGGCGGGGCCTCACGGTGCGGGCGCGGCGCGGATATCTGGCGGCACCCTCCGGCACGGACATGACCGCTCCTCCTCGCACCGCGCCGACCGCGACGCCGCAGCCCGAACCGCGCGTTGCAGCGCACGAGGAGCTGACACCGACGCCGGCCTCCTCGCCGGCGGCTGACCCCGCAAGGATCGCCGCGCCAGGTCCGGCCGAGCGCAAGGAAGCCCCCGCGGTCACCCTGCGTCCCGACTCCAATGACCGGGTCCGCGAGCTCGCCTCGAGCGAAGGGGGCACTGATGCCGCCAGGAGCCTTGCGTCGCAGGGATGGAGCCACTATCAGACAGGCGATCTCGACGGCGCCGCGAAATTGCTCGGTCAAGCCGCGGCCGATTCGAACGCGCGCCCATGGGTCCATTACGCGCTCGGCTACGCAGAGCTTGGCTTGCGGCATCCCGATAAGGCGGCGCAGGCCTGGGAACGCGTGTATACCTCCGTGCCGGAGTTCCGGCCGGTCTATCTCGATCTCGCGGACGCGTACTTCCAGATGGAGAACTACAGCCGCGCGAGCAGGATTCTCAAGGAGGCCGAAACCAGATGGCCCGGTGACACGGATGTCCTGAACGCGATGGGCACTATTCAAGTGCGTCGCGGAGCGCTGGACGATGCGATCGGGACGTTCAGGAGGGCGACTGACGCGAACCCTCGCGATGCGCTCGCCTATTTCAATCTCGCCCGAACGTACGAGCTCCGGTACTTCAAGACGCGCCGCTATTCTCAAACCGAAGCGCGGTGGCTGGCCAACCCCGCGGACGTCAAGAACGCCATCGCGAGTTACGAACAGTACGTAAAGCTCGGTGGACCCTACGAGACCCAGGCCCGCCAGGCCGTGCAGAACCTGCAATGGATTAAGGCGCCCGCGCCTTGATGTGCTGCGGGCGTGTGCCGTTACGGCGTCTGTCGCACGGATCGGAGCACGTGCTCCAGCAGCGCCGCCACGCACTCGTCGATCGTCCGATCGCTGGTTCGCAGCACGACCTCGGCCTGTTCGGGGCGCTCGTACGGAGCGGAGATCCCCGTGAACTCACGGATCAAGCCCGCCCGTGCCCGCGCGTACAGCCCCTTGCGATCGCGCTGCTCGCAAACCTCGACCGGGGCGTCGACAAACGCCTCGATGAACGGAATCTCCGTGCCGCCTTCGATCATGATCTGACGCGCGCGTGCGCGGTCGCTCCGGTAAGGAGAGATGAACGACGCGATCGCGATGACCCCAGCTTCGGCGAACAGTTTCGCGACTTCCGCCACGCGCCGGATGTTCTCGGATCGATCGCGCGGCGAGAACCCCAGGTCCGCGCTCAATCCGAAGCGGAGATTCTCGCCGTCGAGGACGAACACCTGCATGCCGCGATCGAAGAGTTGCCGTTCGAGCGCGCCGGCGAGCGTGGATTTTCCGGAGCCGGGCAACCCGGTGAGCCACACGACCCCGCCGCGGTGACCGTGCCGGCGATGGCGTTCCTCCTGCGACACCTGACGGGCGGTCTGTACCGGCAACGAAGCGGGCCGGCCTTCGACATGCACGGCGGGAGGTCCGGCACGCAGCACAATGCCGCCTCCCGCAACGTCGCGGTCGTCGACGAGCACGAACCGGCCGAGCGCCGGAACCTGGTCGAATGGATCGACGACGACCGGACTCGTCGTCCGGATCCTGACCTCGGCGACCTCGTGCCGTTCGATCGCGGGGACCTCACGGTGCACGTCGGCCAGCGACGCGCCGTCGATGACGCGATGGATCGCGGCGATCTCACAATCGAGCTCCTGGGTTGTCAGCTTGAGCCGATAGCGCCGGCCCGCCGACAGCGACGCTCGGCCGAGCCAGAACACACGCGCCTCGAATTCGCTGACAACGGCGGGGAGATCGGTGGTTGCGCAGGCAACGACGCCACGCTCGATGAAGAGCTGTTCGACGAGCGTCAGCCCGATCGCGTCCCCCGCGACCGCACGCGTCCCGGCGGTGGAGGCCCAGCGCTCAATCGAATGCACCGTGCCCTGCTTTCGTCCTGGCAGAAACGTCAGCACGTCACCCGCCCGGAGCTGCCCCGACTCGATGCGCCCTGCCACGATCCGGCGGCGATCGAACCGGTAGACGTCCTGAACGGGAAACCGCAGCGCCGCTTCCGCGGCGGATTTCCGAGGCGCCAGACGACCGAGCGCGTCGAGAATCGACGGTCCCGCAAACCACTGCAGGTGCGCGCCGCCCGTCGCGACGTTGTCGCCGTGCGCGGCGGACATCGGCACGACCTCGAGCGGCTCAATCCCAATCGACTCGAGGAATGCGCGATACTCCGCGGCCACGCGCTCGAACACGTCGCGCGAGTAGCCGGCCAGGTCCATCTTGTTGATCGCCACGATCACCTGCCGGACGCCGAGCAGCGACAGCAGATAGCCGTGGCGCCTCGACTGCTCCCGCACTCCGTCCTGAGCGTCGACGACGACGATCCCGGCGTCCGCGGACGCCGCGCCGGTGACCATGTTCTTGAGGAATTCGATGTGGCCCGGTGCATCGATGATGACGTACTGCCGGCCGCGAGCGTTGAACCAGATGTGGGCCGTGTCGATCGTGACGTTCTGATCGCGCTCGGCCTGAAACGCATCCATCACGTTGGCCAGTTCCACCGGCGTCCCTCGGCGGCGCGCCATCTCGACGACCTGCTCGTAGCGTCCCTCGGGCAGCGATCCGGTGTCGTGCAGCAGACGCCCGATGAGCGTCGACTTTCCGTGATCGACGTGCCCGACGATCACGAGCCTGACGGGATCCATCGTGTGCTCGTCACATGTACCCGTCGCGGCGGAGCCGCTCGAACGCGTCTTCGGATTCGCGATCCTGCGCGCGCCCGGAACGCTCGGCCACGCGCGTGTGCCGGAGCTCTTCAACGATCTCGTCCACGGTCGCCGCGTCCGACCGAATCTGCGCCGTGCATGGGGCGCAGCCAATCGACCGATATCGGTGCCCGGTGCCGTCGTCGAAGTACAGCGGAATGACCGGAATGTTTTCGCGGCGGATGTATTCCCAGACGTTCAGCTCGGTCCAGTGAAGCAGCGGGTGCACGCGCACGTGCGTGCCCGGAATGAGATCCGTCTTGAATTGGTCCCAGAATTCCGGCGGCTGATCGGTCAGGTCCCACTCCATGTTCCGGCCGCGCGGCGAGAAGTATCGCTCTTTCGCCCGCGTCGGCTCCTCGTCGCGCCGGACGCCGACGACGATCGCGGTGTAGCCCCGCTCGGCGACGAGTTGCTGCAGCGCGTCCTTCTTGAGCCACGTGCAGCATTCCACGCGGCTCGCGGCCCCTTCCGGATACGTGCGGCCCGCACCCAGCACCGCGTCGTTCCTGCCGACCACGAGCTGGAGGTTCCACTCACGGACCATCCGATCGCGATATTCAATCATCGACGGGATCTTGTAGGTGGTGTCGATATGGACGAGTGGAAACGGTACGTGGCCGAAGAACGCCTTGCGCACCAGCCACAGGAGCACCGTCGAGTCCTTGCCGATGCTCCACAGCATCGCGACGTTCGTGAACTTCGCGAACGCCTCCCGCAGGATGAATACCGACTGGTTCTCGAGCGTATCGAGATGCGAGTCAGACACGTCGCCCTCTCCTCCTAAAAGACCACGCCGCACGGACGCCGCAACAGCATCGCGAATACCATCGTCAGGCCGAGGAACACGACGAGCCCAGCCCCGGCCCGACTCTGAACGAGGAACGCCAGCCAGGCGTGTCCGACACCCGCACGGCCTTCGTGATTTCGCCATCGCCGACATCCAGCTTCAGCAGGTACTCGCCGGGGCGATCGGCGGCGACGCGCCAATCGATCTCTCGGGCACGCGGAATCCAGAGGGCGGGCGTCTCGACACGAAGGCCGTCGGGCGCCTCGAGATGCATCGCCGGCTTTCCGGTCGGCGCTTCCAGGCGGTGTGGCTGCCCCGCGCCGTCGCGGAGGCTGACCTTGACGATCGCCGGCTGTCCGGGTGTGAGCCCGGTGTATCCATAAAAGGTCTGGAGCTCGGCGATTAGTACAAACAACGGGATCGCCATCCAGAGCAGGGGGATGAACGACAGCCGAAGGTAGCCGGCATTGGCGGCCAGGATTTCTCCCTGCGCGCGAAAGAGCGCCGGAAGATCATCGGCAAAGAGGCGCATCTCGAAGAGCGCCGCATGGATGCGGCGCTTGATCTGGTAGAGGCGATCCTGGCGCGACGTCCTCTTGAAGACGATCAGCATCATCGCGGCCGTGAGGAGCGACAGCCAAGCCAGACCGGCCAGCGCCGGCAGCCGGTGAAATGGAAAGAGCAGTGCGTCGATCGCCGCGGTGGCGGCTGCATTGAACAACGCCATCGCTCAGGAGATGTAGCCAAGGCCCTTCAGGCGTTTCTTGATCTCCTCCTCTGAGTCCGCCTCTTCGAGGTGCGCCAGCTCCTTCTCGAGGGCGTGGGTGACGAACTCTTCCACCGACGAATAGCCGGCTAAATCGGCATAACGCTTGACCTTCGCGACGAGCGCGGCGTCGAGCTTCAGTCTCGTGGATCCGAACATGTGCACCTCCTGTCTATCTGGCGGCAGCCCGGCGCGCCAAGTCATTCGACGGAACGGGTTCGACGCCGAATTCCGCCAGCAGGGCGGCTGCTAGATCCTGCAGGGACCGGGCGGGTTTTTTCAAGCGCCGGCTCGTGAGCAGCACGCCCGGCACGGCGTCCGGATCCATGCAATGGTCGCCGCTCCATTCACCGGTATTGTCGGCGAACACGTTCGGCGGCACGGCCCCGAGCGCCGACTCGTTCGAGACCCGCGTGCCTTTCGCGTAGCCGACGATCAAATCCGGCGTGATCTCCGGATGACCGACGGTCGCATAGACCTCTTCCCGCCGGAACACGCGCCGGACGCCCGGGCGCCCCGTTGCGGGGTCGATCGCCTGCGCCAGCTTCGCCGCGATTTCCCTGGCGAGCGCGTCGCGTTCGGACGCCGGCACGATGCCGTGTGCTTCGCGCCCCTGCGTGTTGATGTACAACCCGTTCAGGCCGAATCCGTACGCGCGCGTGCGCGAGAAATCGATATTCGCGAACAGGTCGGTTTCGCGGCGGCCGCGATCGATCACGGTCAGCAATCCGTTCTGCTCGAGCCACGCGTTCAGATTGAACACGCGGCGCCACGAGCTGAATCCGTGATCCGACATCACGACCAGCATAGCCCGGTCCGACAGCCGCGCCGTCGCTTCCCCGACGATCCCGTCGAACTCTGCGTAGAGATCCTCAATCACATGACGATACGGCGGGTCCGCGATCGGGTCGTACGCCGGGTGCTCCGGATCCATGGCGCGCCACATCATGTGCGACACCTGATCGACGTCGCCAAAATAGTAAAAAAGGAAGCCTCCGCTGAAACGCTCCATCACCGCGCCGAGCTGACGGCGGTTCTCCTCGCGGGCGATCCGTGCCTGCTGCAGGAACTCGTCGCGGCTCAGAATCTTCGCGGACAGTGCCTTCGTGTCGTCGGGCATGCCCTGTGTGTAATACCGGCCCGTGGATCGCGCGAGCGCGGCCGCGTAGCCGGACGGCGTCGAGATCGGCAGTGCCGGCGCGAACGGATCGATGTTGATTGGACTGGCGTACAGCTCGAACCGCGGGCGTACCTGCTTGAGGTAGAAGCGGCACATGCCACGGACCTTCTGAAACGGCGCCACCGGAAACTCCACCTTCAGCCAATCGCTCCACTCGCCAACCTCGAGGATCCGTTCTTCATCTCCGACTGCGAGCTTGGCCACGGGCGCCTCCGGATCCACGAATACCGTGAACCGCACGCTCATGGTCTGCGGGTCGCGGAGGAACGGATTGTCGGGTCCTTCGATCGCGGCGCGCACGATGTGGTCCTCGACATTGACGGCGACCACGCGGCCGCCCGACGGTGCGGGGCTGAAGGCGGACGGGTCCGACGTGTAAAAGGAGAACGTGCCGTAGGTGCCGAGGATGTCGGGCGTGCCCATGCCGGTCAGCTCTCGCGTCGCCGAACCGGAGGGGGGAAAATTCGCGGGCATCCGCACGATTGTCGTCTCGGTGCCATGACGTCGCAGCGCTTCCCAGAACGGCTCCCCCTGCCGCAGCAGTTCGACGCGTCCGGCCTCGAGCGGAAACTGCCATTTCCCCCATCTCACGTTCCGGCTCGGCGGAGTGGTGCGCGTCGTCGACAAGTACGGAGCCATCGTCTGTGGATCGCGATGAATGAAATCGTAGATGCCGTGGATGCCGGGATCCGCGCCCGTGATGAACGTGGACCACGCGACGGGACTCTGCGGCGGCGTGGAGCTCGCGAGCGGCGCAAAGCTGCCGGTGCGAGCCAGCCGTGAGAAATTCGGCATCCGGCCTTCGGCCATCAGCTTTCGTGTGAGGTCGTAATCCATCCCGTCAAAACCCAGGACGACGACCTCGGCGGCGGCGGGCTTCCGGCTGCAGGCCATGGGCCCCGCCAGTAATATCGAGAATGCGATGACGAGGACTTCCAGCACGCGTCTCATACGGCCACGGGGAGGGGATCTTGCGATGCCGATCCGCGGGGGCCCGTAATGAGCGGTGTCCCCTCCATATACGACGGCGGATCGATGCCGAAGAGTCGAAGCACTGTCGGCGCGATGTCAATCAGCGAGGGATCGTTGCCGTCGATCGCCTGCGAGCAGAAGAGGACGCCCGGCACGAGCCGCGGATCGACGCAGTGATCGCCGCTCCAGGCCTTGCCGTTGTCGGCGAACAGCGGACCGGCTGTCATTCCGGTCGCGCAGTCCCACGACACGCGATAGCCGCTGTTGTAGCCAATCAACAGGTCGGGAGCGTTCTCCAGGTACGGTCCGGCGTAGAGCCGCGCCGTGTCGAAGACCTCGGTAATGGCGACTTCCCCCTGCTCGGGATCGACGAGGCCGCTCAGCTTCCCGACGATTTCCGCTTTCAACGCGGCCGCCTCGGCACCCCGCTCGACGGTGCCGTGCGCCTCACGCCCCTTCATGTTCAGAAGCATGCCGGTCAGCCCCAGGGCGTACGCGCGCGTCGCCGTCCAGTCGACGTCGCGCAGCCACTCAGTCGATCCATCGGTGCCGGGCTTGAGCGCGAGGTAACCGTGCTGATGCAGCCATCCATTCAGGTTGACGCCACGGCGGAAGGAGGTGAACCCGTGGTCCGACAGCACGATCAGCACGTCCTGGTCGTTCAGTCTGTTCAACACCTGGCCGACGAGCGCGTCGTTTCGCCGATAGATGTCCTCGATCGCGCCCCGATGCTCACCCTCACGCCGCCCATCGGTGTACCGCCAGAACATGTGCTGGACGCGGTCGGTCGCGTCAAACACGCAGACGAGCGCTCCACGGCGCAGCCGGTCGAGCGCCGTAAAGAACATCTGCTGGCGCTCACGATCGATGTCATTGGTCTGCTGCAGAAAGGCGTGCTCGTCGATCACGCCTTCGTTGAGCGCCCATGTGTCTTCGGCGAGACCAAGCGTCGCGTAACGTCCGATTCGCTTCGCGAGATACGTGGCGTAATACGATGGATGGGAGATCGGCATCGCCGGCGCTTCGGGATCCAGATTGATCGGCGTCATGTAGAACGAGACGTGCTCGTCCATCTCGAGCAGCAGCATCCGGCAGATGCCGGACACTTTCACGAGCGGCGCGGGTCGAAACGTCAGCCTGATCCAGTCGCTGAGCCTGCCGGGCTCCAGCGTGACTCGCTCGCCGCCGGCCTCAACATGGGCGCGCCGCTCGCGACGGTCCAGCCGAAGGACGAGCGCGCACGTCATCGCGCCCTCCCCATCCACGAGCGTGTTCTCAGGTCCGTGGATCGCCGTCACCACCCGGTCACCGTCGAGCGAGATTCCAATGCGCGTTCCACCCTCCTTGAAGCGGCTGCCGGGCGGACGCGTGGAGTACAACGAGAAGCTCCCCTGGGTGCCGAGCAGATCCGGGACGCACATCGCGCTCAGCTCCGCCCCGTAAAAGCGATCCGGGGGAAAGGTGATCGGCACGCGCAGCACGGTGCTCCAGATGCGGTACTCGCCGAGAATCGACCAGAACGGCCTTGACCGTCGCAGCAGACGCAGGTCGGGCCGGCTCAGTGGAATCCGGAAACGCCCGAGGTGAAGCGTGCGCGCCGGCTTCGCGATGTGCGTGGACGAGAGGCGCGGCAGATACGTGCGCGGATCGCGAGCGAGAAAATCGAAGATGTTGTGTCGCGCTGGGTTCGTGCCCGTGCTGAACGACGACCACGCGACCGGCGACACCGAAGGGAAGGTCGTCCGCAGACGGTGATAGCAGCCGCCCGCGGCCAGCTTCGCGAAATTCGGGAGCTTGCCCTCGCTGAGGAGCGCGTCCGTGATCTGCGGATCCTGACCGTCGAACCCGAGGATGATCACGCGCCGCGTCAACGCAGGATGGGGCAGGCGGCGGTTGCGCGCGAGGCGCAGCAGCGCGCGCAGCGGCCACGCGACGATCGCGACGAGCGCGAGGACCGTCGTGGTGAAGATCACGAAAAACGAGGAAAGCAGCGCGAACCCGGCGCCCGGTCCGACGTAGGCTTCGGCTGAGGCCGGAATCGCGAGCACCAGGCCCGCCGCCAGGAGAAAGACGATGACCATCGGTCAGAGTATGGATCCGGCGGGCCCTCGGGCGGGACTCCTTTGGGGAAGAGGGCCACGTCGGAGCAGCCGTCGTGCTATAAGCGCGGACGGTGTAGGCGCAAGCGGCGATCCCTTTCAAGGCGGTGTTCATGCGGGAGATTTATCGCCGGCTGCGCTGGGGCCGGCCGATCGTGATCGTGTCGGGGCTCCCGCGTTCGGGCACTTCGATGATGATGCGAATGCTCGAGGCCGGCGGAATGCCGCTGATGACCGACGGCGTCCGCGCGCCCGACGAGTCCAACCCGCGGGGCTACTACGAGCTTGCGGCGGTGAAGGATCTCGCAACGTCGGCGGACCGGCGCTGGCTGTCTCGCGCGCGCGGCAAGGCCCTGAAGGTCGTCTCACCGCTTGTCGAGCATCTGCCTCCCACCTGCGCCTACCAGGTGATCTTCATGCTGCGGGATCTCGACGAAGTCATCGCCTCACAGAATCGGATGCTCGCGCTCGCCGGAGAGCCGGCCGATGCCAGCGCGAATCTCCGTGAGCACTATCAGCAGCACGTGCGGCGAGTGCTCGGGCTCATCGACCGCCGGCCGGAGTTCGTGGCCCTGCAGGTGGATTACGCCGACGTGCTGCGGCGTCCGCTCGAGGAAGCCCGCCGCGTCCAAGCGTTCCTGAAGCGGCCGCTCGACGTGCCGGCGATGGCCGCCGCCGTCGATGAGGAGCTGTATCGCAACAGGAAGTCTCGCGCCACGGGAGCGGGCGGTGAGAAACGACGTCTCATATCCGACGATTAGAAGTCATTTGTTGTTTCTTGCCGCGCTGCGGCCGGATTTTAGCGCGCGAGTACGGCCGCCCGTATTTTCCGGGCCTAAAATTGGTCGGGATGACTGGATTCGAACCAGCGACCCCCTGACCCCCAGTCAGTATTTTCGATCTTTTCAGGGCTAACCAGCGTTGTTCACCGCTGGTCATATCACGTAGATCTCCTAACAAATAAGCTCATTTAAGCCTTCCAAGGTTGGCCGCGGAGTGCTACGCTGTTTCCGTCACGATGTGACCTACATGTGACCTACAGCGGACCCCCTGATAGATGGCTTTGCACTTCACCGACCGAACGATCACTTCCCTGCCGACGCCCGACGAGAGCGAGCGGCAACGCGACTACTGGGACGACGTGCTCCGCGGCTTCGGCGTGCGCGTCTCGTACGGCGGCCGGCGCGCGTTCGTCGTCCGCTATCGCGTCAACAATCGGTTGCGTCGTCTGACGCTCGGTCCGTATCCCGATCTCTCGCTGCACGATGCGCGCAAGAAGGCGCGCGAAGTGCTCGGCGACGTAGCACGCGGTGATGATCCGGCGCAGGACAAACAGGAGCGCCGAGACGCGGAGACGTTCCGCGGCCTCGCACAGGCGTACCTCGACATGGCGCAGAAGCGTCATCGCAGCTGGAAAGAAGAAGCGCGGATCATCAACAAGGATCTGCTGCCGGAATTCGGTCACCGGCTGCTCGTCGACATTCGCCGTCGCGACGTGCGCGATCACGTCGAGGCGATCGCCCGGAAGCGTGACGCGCCGATCATGGCGAACCGAACGTTGGCGGTGCTGTCGTGCATGTTCAACTTCGCGCTCGATCGTGAGTGGGTCGAGTTCAATCCTGCCGCGCGCATTGCGTCGCCTGGCCAGGAGCGCTCGCGCGATCGCGTGCTGAGCGACGACGAGCTGCGCGAGCTGTGGACGGCACTGCAGTCGTTGGCTGACCAGGACGAGGAAGAGAACGACGAGACGACGGTCCAGCTGCGACGCGCGAAGGCGCGAGTGACGCCGGCGACCGCGCAGGCCTTCCAGGTGCAACTGTTGACGGCCCAGTGTCCCGGTGAGGTGCGACGGATGCGGTGGTCGGACGTCGATCTGGACATCGGATGGTGGTCGATTCCCGGGGCGATCGCGAAGAACACGCGTGCGCATCGTGTCCCGCTAACGCGGCCGGTCGTCGAAATCCTCGACAAGCGTCGGCAGCTCGCTGGCGAGAACGCGGTCTTCGTCTTCGAGAACCGCAGCGGCGCCGGCTCGATTGCGCACCGCGGCAAGAAGGCAGCGTCGATACTTTGTCGCGAGCTGTCGTTCGACTTTCGTGCGCACGACTTGCGTCGGACGGCGGCCACGCGCATGGCGGAAGCCGGCGTCCCGCGGGACCATATCGCGAAGGTGCTGAATCACGTCGAGGGTGGTCCCGCGGCAACGCGCGTTTACGACCGTTACGCGTATGATGCCGAGAAGCGGCAGGCGCTTGAGCGGTGGGCGCAACGGTTGAGCGCTATCATCGAAGGCAAGACGGCGAAGATTGTCGCGATGCACCCGTGAAGCTGCCCAATGCTGAGCGTGCGACAGTAGATCTTGGAAAGATCACGGACTACCTGCTGAATCCGGAGCACCCGGATAACGGCGGGAAGGCTCGGTTCTTCGGCGACATCGGGTTCAGCCGGACGGACCCAGCAGCGCTGTCGCATGCACTGCGAGCCCTCGCCGTGAGCGGCGATGTCGTCAGTCACCACGACTCTCGACATGGGCGCAAGTTCGTCGTTGACGGCGCGATTCAGGCACCACGAGGGCGGAACCCGATCGTCCGGACGGTCTGGATCATCGACGCCGGACAGGACGTCCCAAGGCTCGTAACGGCGTATCCTGGGGGAGTGTAGACGATGGCTGCAATCAAAGAGCACGAACGCGTGATTTTGACCAAGACGATGCCCGGCGAGCGCCTCGAATCAGGCGACGTCGGCACAGTGGTCCACGTCTACCCCGAGGGCTTCGCCTATGAGGTCGAGTTCACGACGCTCGATGGCCGAACGGCCGCGGTGGTGACCGTCGAGGCATCGGACGTGCGGCCGGTCAGCCGCCACGAAATCACGCACGCGCGAACGCTCGCCAGCTGACACGGCGATTGGCGCTCACCTGCCCATATGCCCAGCGAAACGGCAAAGCAGCGGGCCATAGAAGCGCTGCAGACTCTTCCAGACGACGCCACCATCGACGACGCGATTGAACGACTCTGCCTAATCGCAAAGATCGACGAGGGGTTGCGGCAGTCTGACGCTGGCCAGCTAACCTAACCGATCACGACGAAGTCCGGAAGAGATTCCTGGACTGACGTCGGCCTCTTCTCTTCCTCCTCGTCGTCATCCGCGGGAAGCAGCTCGTCAACGTCTTGAAGAGTGTCAAACAGGTGGTCAAACACGTCAGGGGGACTTTGACCCCCTCATAGCGCCGGACGCGGGTTCGCTCGATCTGGTCGGTGAGCTTTATACGGGATCCCATAACTGATTGTGTTGCGACGGGTTCGCCAGAACGGCCGCGGAAAAACGGGCGGCGTTCTTTGCCGCCCGACGCGCGCGCGAAGAACCAGAAGCAGGCAGGAGCGACCCCCACTGCGGCGCGCTGAAACCGCGCCGGTCCTGACCCCGACCGGGGGGTCGCTCCTGCCCGCTGTAGCCCCTGTGTGGAACGTTTTCTGTGCTCGATTTCAGCGCAGAATGGCGTCATGAATTACCGCGAGATCCTCACACACATAACAGGTTTCAATGTGCCGATCTTCGGCGTCTCGTGGAACCCTAAGGAGAGCGAGATCGACGTCGCTCGACGCATACTGACCTTTCTGGAAGATCGGCGCCTGCTGTACAACCCGTATCACATCGAGGTCGCGGAGGATTGCGTTCGATCGGCGCTTGATATTCGGCGCTTTCTAACGACGGAAATCGGCAAACTGGCGGGCGATTCGGAGCTGGCCAAACACCTCCGCGGCATCCGCGCCGTGTGCCGCAAGTTTTTGGATGCTACTGATCATCGATCTCGCCGACTTGTGCATCCGCATTGGTCAGGCTGGCATGAAGCGGAATTCTTCACGCAGTTGGGCGAGCTTCGAGCATCCATTGGGTTGCACGTCGCGGCTATTTCGGTCATGCATGGCATTGACGTTGAAGGGCAGCTGGCGATTGTCCTTCCGAACGCCGACGAGGAGCGCGTCCGCGAGCGCCACAACGACGATGAAGGTTGCTGATTATTCGCCGAACTGTACGTTCGCCGGGCGTCATCCTCGACGCCGACGACCCTCTGAAGCGCGCGATCGTAACCTGGTTTGTCACGCCATTACATATGCTCGACCAACGGACTCTGAGTACCGCTCGGTGCCTCAGGGTATCCTGATTCCGAAGGAAATACTCTAGTGACATTCATCGAGCGAATCGAAGCGCTTCTCAGCCAAGCGCGTCCAGACGGCGTCTACTCCGAAATCACGGCCGGATTGGCGGAAGGTGCTATCAACCCGAGAGCGCATATCGGTAGCAATGGACCCGACACCTACGTCGCTGAACCCGGCGAAGTCATGCTCAGCAGTGAGCCAGCGCGTTTATTGGAACGGCTGTATCGTTCCGTTGCTTCCGAAGACCAGCTGTTCTTCACGCGCGTTCTGATGCCGCGCCTGAATCGCGCAAACGCGCGAGTTGTGGCGAGAACCTTAGCCACAACGGGCCAGCTCCATGCGCTGATGATCCCGATCGACAGCGAGGCAATCTGGGAAGAACTCTGGCGCGGTCTGATTCATGCGATGCGCTACGAGCCGGGTTTGTTCAGCGAGCAAGATCTGCAGACAGTTGAGGACGCCGCACAGGCGAGGCTTCGCGAAGTCGCAGCCAGAGAGCAAGCGCATCTGAAACAGACGCACAGCGACGTCGATCCTACCGCGCCTGTTCACGTCATGCCGCACGACCCGGTTGTGAAAGAGGCGCGAGCGGTCATGGCGCGTATACGCTTTTTGCGTCTCCGTCATCAGCTGGACAGACAACCTGCCGACACAAAGGAGCCGGAGGCCGTGGACGAGGCGCTACTGGACGCTCTCGTTGGCTTGCCCACTCGACGTGTGCTGACGGAAGAATTCGCAGCTCGCACGACGGAACGCGATGTCCCACTCTCGATGGTCCTTTTTGATTTGGACCATTTCAAGAGCGTCAACGACGACCACGGCGGTCACGCGACCGGCGACGAAGCACTCATCAGCGTGGCCGGTGTGGCGGAGACGTGCGTCAAAGGTAAGGGACGCGCATATCGGTTGGGTGGCGACGAGTTTGTGTTGCTGCTGCCAAATCATTCGGTGCAGGAAGGCCTCGCCGTCGCGGAGCGATTTCGGCGAGCGGTCGAGGCAACGCCACGGACGTCGCGGCAATTGACGCTGACGGTCAGCGTCGGTGTTGCAGAATGGCCGTCGCACGGCGGCGATTTCGACGCTCTCTACAAGGCGGCGGATGCGGCGCTCTACGATGTGAAGAAGCGCGGCAAGAATCTCGTTCGGGCGTATGGCGAGCCCGAGCCGCAAACGCTTCTGCCACGCGAACCGGAGCGACGCCAGCCGGAGCCGGGCGGACTATCGGCTGACGAGGAGCGGAAGATTCGGGAAGACTATTTCAGGACACGAATCGCGCGGTGCCCACGCGATGAAGCCTTGCTTCAGGTTGAGGACATCACCGCCATGGGGCAGTTGAGAAACAGTCTGTATGTCTCATGCCCGCTCTGCGGATTGATGGCAGAACTTGACTAGACGGGCCGACGATTTCTAGTCCCTTGACCTAGGCCATGGCCACCGGTTGGATGCGACGAATGCCGGATACGCCTGTCCCAAGACGACGTGGTATTCCGGTACTCCGAACTGAGCAAACAATCGCAGGATCACGTGGATTGTGTCATCGGCGCTGCACAATATCCGCAACGCGTGGAGTCCGCTTGGTGGATTGATTTCTTCGCGCTCCCAGCACCCAACCCAGTGACCGAGGTGCTCGTCATCCCCGAGAATCACTGCTTTGATCGGTGACGTCACGAACGGGTCAACGCCTAGAGCAGACACCGCGCCACAATACGCGATCTTCGCAATCGTCCGAGAGAAATCCTCCGGTGAGAAGTTGGTATGTGCACCGACGAACTCGGCACCCGGGTATTCCGCGCTGGCCTCTTTGAACGACGGGCCGGCAAGATGCAGCGTATCCAAGTTCGTGAACACGCCGCGTCGCAGAGGTCGACCACACACAACGCCGGGTGCGGGAAACAGCGGTGTCGGCAAATAGAGGGGATATCGCTCCCTCGGAACCTGAACCGTCTCGCGCACTCCGCCTCTGATCACAATGAGCGGCACGGTCGCCGCACGTTCCTTCGGTCGTCGAGTCTGCATCGCCAGGACGTTCCGAACGCTGGGCCACAAGCTGCGCATGGTGTCACGTTCGAACGAGTGTGTAATCTTCGCGCACGCCTCGCAGCTTGCGCGAAGAAGGGTCCACGGGCCGTTGAGACCGTAAGGCACCGCGTGTTCTCGGTGGAGTGGCTGATCGCGAACGCCGCAGTAGATGCACTCGCCGACGTCTCTGGCGTTTGCCACGGTTGGAAAGAGATTGAATTCCACGGTCACCCGCAGCTTAACGTGAGTCGGACGGCGGCGCCGTGAACGCAATCGTGATCGAAACGTCGTCGTCTACGCGCCGGTACAGTCGGTCTTCGAACGTCTGCGACGTCGCCTCGATCTGTTCGATGTCCTCGATGAGGTACAGATGCCAGCCCGCGATCTGAAAGTCGGAGACGACGTCAGGCTCGTCGTCGGGAGGCGGCAGGTAGCACCGCAGGCGGAATCCTTCCCGCGACTTCCGGAATCCATGCGGCTCGACGACCGCGATCCACGGGTTCCCCTGCACGTCCGTCAGGTAGCGAATCCGCGCGGCGCGACGGTGCACGATGCACCAGCGCAACACTTCGAACACGCACTCAGGGAGCGACGAATCGTCGGCGACGGTCACGCCGAGAGCGCGCAGATGTTCGCCCAGCTCGGGGCTGGCTGGCGGATACGGCAACTCGACACACTCGTCAACGACCGAGCCCTCCGCGTCCATCATCGACAACGCCGTTTCTCGATCGAGGACACGAAGCGTGCGTTTCCGCTTTCGTCCAGACGCTTTGCCCCGTCCGATGATTTGAAACGTCGCCACAATTTATTCTGTTTCCGCTGGGGTGACGACGTAATCACGCAACTGTTCGGCACGTCGCGAAATGGGAGCGTATTTGATCGCCGCTTTGGCCCTGCCGTCGTCGAGCGCAGCGGCGAGATCGTTAGCAATCACCTCTGCGGCCGCTTTGAACATGCGCGTAATGCGAGGCGCAGCGGCGTTGCTATAGAAGACTTCGCGATTGCGGCCATACCACCCGTAGCCGCCGGGTTCGCCGATGTAGCACAGCGTCATCCACAGCACGATTCGTCGCCGCATGTCTTCCGGGCACGCGACCAGCGCCCCGACGTCTTCGAGGTCGTCGAGCAACTTCCCATGAGAATTGAAATTGCGCCATCCGTGTCCCGTTTCGTCGAGACGATCCGCCATCCAGCTGAAAAACGCGGCAACGTGACGTTGCCGGATGTACGGGAGTATTCCGGCTGCCACCGCAACCTTGGCGACGACGAGCTCCTAGCCGATTCTTCTTGTCGATCTGCGCTTGCATTTCTTGAGCAAGATCGATTTTGACTTGCTGCTTCGTTCCCGGCTCAAACGCGCGCACCATCTCGACGGCGTTCGCGCGGACAATGTCGGCATTGTGCGAGTCGAGCGCCACACAGACGAGATATCGCAAGATCTCGAGCTGCCGAGGCCCGGGTGCGGCTTCGTAGTCCGTCAAGAACTGCGCCGTCGGTGTCACCGTCTGTGCGGCATCGACGAGGGACTTGACGTCAGCGACTCGAAGGAGGTCGATTGGCTCCTTGCTTAGGACAGCTTCGATGGACACCTTGAAAACGTACAGAATGTCCTCGACATTCGCTTCGTAATCGGCATCCTCATGTTCAAGGTCGCGGCGGATGTCATACGCGCGGCTGAGACGTCGCCACTCCGCGCGCGACAACAGCCCGATTCGGTACGCGAGATTGATGATGTTCCAGGTCGAAGGATACGGCGGACACGCTCGATAAGGCTCTTCTCGCGCCATTCAGGTCGAATCTGGGCGAGAAGCTCGTCGGCTCCTGATGCGCGAACAATATCCGCCTGCAGATTCCGAACGAGCGCCTTCGAGGCCTCCACGATCACCTCGATTTGCTATAGAAACCCAACTCGGCTGGCGCAGGCAAGCCGGGCATGGAGGGCGCCGTTGGGCTCCCGTTTGACGCAGGACCGGCAACGCCAAGCCCTGAGGGCTGAACCGCCTCGGCACTCGCGGAGTCACATATGCGTCGAGATCAGATCAAGCCCGAAGTGTGACCTATATGTGACCTACAGGTGGGAAAATTGGTCGGGATGACTGGATTCGAACCAGCGACCCCCTGACCCCCAGTCAGGTGCGCTACCAGGCTGCGCCACATCCCGAAAATTTTGCGCGACTTCGCTGAGCAAAATTTTTGGTCCCCTACCTCTTCTTCTTCGCGTTCGCGTTCGCGCCCTTCTTCGGCGCCTTCGCGACCTTCTTCATCGCAGCTTTCCGCGGCGGTGCGATATCGAAAAGACTTTGCGGACCGCTCTCCTCCACCGGCTCCTTCGCGAGCATCGTCGCGATCTCGCGCAGGCCGCGCTTCACCTGCAGGATCCGCTCGCGCGCGTCGCTGTCGAAGAGCGCATCGAGTTCCTGAACGCCCCCCTTCGCCGCTGGCCGCTCCGACTGCTCCAGCAGCTTGCGCCGCGCGCCCGCGAGCGTCAGCCCCTCGACGAACAGCAGGTGCTTGATGCGAAGCACGAACTCGAGGTCGGCGCGGCGATACACGCGCGGGCCCCCGTCGGTCTTCGTCACTCCCAGGTCCGGGAACTCCGCTTCCCACGATCGCAGGACGTACGGCTGCACCTGGGCGATCTCGCACACCTCAGGCTGCCGGAATAGCGATCGATTCGGGATCTCTGCGGTGGTCACACCGGGCATCAGGGGCGCAGCTGTAAGTATATATGAAATCAGACTAAACTCTGCGCCGTGCCCAGGCCCATCGACGCCGAAACGCGGCTCAGCGAGGCGGACGAGACGCGGCTCGCTGATCTTCCGCCTGAAGGGGACCTTCCGCCTAAAGGGGACCTTCCGCCTAAAGGCGGAAGCCACGAGTCGCGCCCGCCAAGTTCATCGTCGGGGCTGTACGCTGTCACGCTGAACGCGCTGACGGCTGAAGCACGAAGAGACTATGAGAGCGGGTCGTCGCAGGCGCCGTGAGCCGGCGTCTGTTTACTTCTCCCGTCGCCTGACCTGCAATCGAATCGGCGTGCCCATCAGGCCGAACGCTTCACGCAATCGATTGACGAGAAATCGCTCGTAAGAAAAGTGAAACTCCGTCGCGACATTCGTGAACAGCACGAACGTCGGCGGCGCCACGCCCTTCTGCGTCGCGTACAGAATCCGCACCGCGCGCTTGCCGGGGCTCGCGGGGGGATGCGCGGCGGTGACGGTCTGGATGAAGCGGTTCAGCTCTCCCGTGGGCACGCGCCGCATCCGCGCTTCGGCGACCTTGTCAATCGTCTCCAGCACCTTTGCCGCGCGTTCCCCTGTCGTCGCCGAGATGTGAAGGATTGGCGCGTACTCGAGAAACTTCGTCTGCTGGCGCAGCGTGTCGTCGAAGGTCTTGGAGAAATCCTGGCCGCGCCCTTTCATCAGGTCCCACTTGTTGGCGGCAATGATGATCCCGCAGCCGGCCTTCTCCGCCTCGCCGGCAATCGTCGCGTCCTGGTCTGTCGCCCCTTCGACTGAATCGATCATCAGCACGGCCACGTCGGCGTGTTCGATCGCGCGCCGCGCGAGCACGACGCTCAACGACTCGAGCTGGCCGCTCCGCGCGACGCGCCCCGGCCGGCGGATCCCCGCGGTGTCGACGATGCGGAACGTGCGGTGATGCCACTTGAGGACGGCATCGACCGTGTCGCGCGTCGTGCCCGGCATCTCGCTGACGATCGATCGCTCTTCCCGCAGCAATCGGTTGAGCAGCGAGGACTTCCCCACATTCGGGCGCCCGACGATCGCGATCGCCGTTTCTTCCGGCGTGTCGGGTGAGGCCCCGGCAGCGCGCCCCGCGGGCAGACGCTGGATGATCTCATCCAGCAAATCCCCGACCCCCTCGCCGTGCTCGGCGGCAATCTCGACGACCGGCTCGAACCCGAGCTGATAGAACTCGACGGCGCGGCCGCGCGCCCGTTTGTCGTCGGTCTTGTTCACCGCCATGAGCACAGGAACGGGCACTGTCCGGAGCCGCGCGGCAATTTCCTGGTCGCCGGGCACGAGTCCTTCGCGTCCATCGACAACGAAGACCACGATCTCCGCGGATTCGAGCGCCCGCTCCCCCGCATGCCGCACGAGCTCGTGCAGCGGATCCTGGCTCGCCCCGAACATCCCCCCCGTATCGACGAGCGTGAATGTAACTCCCTGCCATTCAGCAGGCTGCGCGATCACGTCGCGCGTAGTGCCCGCGATCGCCGTGACGATCGACCGCCGGCTATTCGTAATCCGGTTGAAAAGCGTGGATTTTCCGACGTTGGGACGTCCGACCAGCACGACCGTAGGCCCGCGCGTGCCGCGTTTCAGTGCCATGCAAAAGTGTAGTTAGCACGCCGCTTGACAGCGTAAGTCTTGATATTTATAGTAGTTACAAATCCCAGGGAGCGCCTAAGCATGATCAAGGTTGACATCGTCAACGAGGTGTCCAAGGTGGCCGACATTACCAAGGTCAAGGCCGAGGTGGCCGTGGACGCCGTCTTCGACGCGATGCGCCTGTCGATGCAGCGCGGCGAGCGAATCGAGCTGCGCGGATTCGGCGTCTTCCAGGTGAAGCCGCGCAAGCGCGGCATCGGCCGCAACCCGCGGACGGGCAAGGAAGTCCGGATCCCACCCGGACGCACGATCCGGTTCAAGCCGGGCAAAGACCTCCAGAACATCGGAGGGTAATTGCGCTTTCCTTCCGGCGACCCGGAGTTCCCAGGGACTGCATTTCCGATCGAGCCGTTCGACGCATCCTTCGTCTACCCCGCACCGCCTCGCAAGTTTCAGAGCCGACGCTGGTTGCATGCTGTCCTGCTGTTGCTGACGGCCGCGACTACGACCGTCGCCGGCGCTGAGCACTACGTGATATTCGCCCGGCTCCCGCTGCCCCCGGGACCCGATGCGCTGTGGAAGATTCCGTTTTTCTTCGCGCGCCTCCTCGTCCACTTCTGGCACACGGGGCTGCTCGTCCAGGGCCTGTGGTACAGCGGCACGCTGCTCGCGATTCTCGGCTCGCACGAAATGGGTCACTACCTGCTCTGCCGACGATACAACGTCGACGCGAGTCTGCCCTACTTTCTTCCGTTGCCGCCGTTCATTTTCCCCACGGGAACGTTGGGCGCCGTCATTAAGATCCGCGAAGCGTTCCCGACGCGCAAGGTGCTGTTCGACATCGGCGTCGCGGGCCCGATCGCGGGATTCGTCGTGCTGGTGCCCGCGCTGTTCTACGGAATGTCGCTGTCCAACACGGTGCCCGCCCCGACAAGTGGAGAGGTCATGTTCCTCGGGGAGCCGCTGCTCTTCAAGCTGGCGACCACCATGTTCTTCGCCGGGGTCCCGGATACCATGAGCCTCAACCTCCACCCGATGGCGTTCGCGGCGTGGTTCGGGATGCTCGCCACCGCGCTGAACCTGCTGCCGTTCGGGCAACTGGATGGCGGTCACATTACGTACTCGACGCTCGGACGCTGGTCGACGCCGATTTCAATCGCGACCGTCGGCAGCGCGATCGTCATGACGTTCCTCTCGGTCAGCTGGATGCTCATGACGGTGATGATGCTCGTGATGCTGTTCACGCTCGGCCCGCGTCATCCCCGCGTCCTCTACGAGTACGAGCCGCTCGGCACGACGCGCAACCTGATCGCTGTCTTCGCGCTCATCATGTTCATTCTCTGCTTCACCCCGGTTCCGATTCAGCTGCAGGATCTCGTCGGTGGACGGTAACGGGATGCGGGATCCGGGGTGCGGGATCCGCTAGAGCACGGAAACGGGGTCCACGTCTACGATCGTGCGGCGCCTGATCTCCGGTCTCGATGCCAGCACGTTCATCAGCGCCTTCCTCATCGTCGGGCGGTGCGTCCCTTTGATGAAGAACTGCGCGCGGTGCTCTCCTTTCAGCCGGCTGAGCGGGGCCGGTGCAGGGCCGAGCACCCGGTAAGGCTCTCCTCCGAAACGCAGCGCGCTCACGAGCTCGCCGGCGTCGGCCATCGCGGCTTCGCGCGTGCGGGCCTTCACGACGGTGTTGATCAGCGCGACCACCGGCGGATACTTCATGCCGCGGCGGTACGTGATCTCGTCGTTGTAGAACGCGTCGTAGTCCTGCCTGCACGCGTGCCTGATGCTGTAGTGCTTCGGGTAGAGCGTCTGGACGATGGCTTCGCCGCGGATCTCGCCGCGGCCGGCGCGGCCGGCGACCTGCGTCAGGAGCTGAAACGTCCGCTCGGCGGCACGGAAGTCCGCCAGTCCGAGGCCGACGTCCGCCGATATCACACCGACGAGCGTCACTCGCGCGAAGTCGTGCCCCTTCGCGAGCATCTGGGTCCCGACGAGCACGTCGATCTCCCCCGCGGCAAAGCGTGACAGCAGGGCGATGATGGCCCCTCGCCGGCGGACCGTGTCGCGATCCACGCGCGCAACACGCACCCCGGGGAACTTCTCCGCGATGTCCGCTTCGACGCGCTCGGTTCCGAAGCCGATCTGCTCCAGGTACGGCCCCGCGCAATTCACGCACGCCTTCGGCAGTCCCATCGCGTAGTTGCAGTAATGGCACCGCGCGCGGCGCGCAGCCTTGTGCACGGTGAGCGACACGCTGCAGTTGGGACATTCGAGCGTCGACGCGCACTGACGGCAGAATACCGACGTCGCGAAGCCGCGGCGGTTCAGCAGCACGATCGCCTGCTCCTTCCGCTCGAGCCGATCGCGCAGCGCATCGCAGAGGACCGCGCCCAGAATGACCTCCGGCCCGTTCGCCGCGTACTCCTCGCGCATGTCGACGATCCGCACCGCGGCCATGGGACGATCGAGCACGCGGCGGCGGAGCGCGATCAGTTCGTACCGGCCGTTCTGCGCGTTGTGAAAGCTTTCCATCGACGGCGTTGCGGACCCCAGCACGACGAGCGCGCCGGATTGACGTCCGCGCACGATCGCCACATCGCGCCCGTGATACCGCGGGCTCTCCTCCTGCTTGTACGACCCGTCGTGCTCCTCGTCGACGATGATCAGCCCGAGCGACTGGACGGGCGCGAACACGGCGGAACGCGTGCCGACGACAACGTCGACCTCGCTGTTCCTGATGCGGCGCCACTGGTCGTGCCGCTCGCCGTCGGAGAGGCCGCTGTGCTGGATGGCCACGCGATCGCCGAAAGTCAGACGGAAGATCGCGGCGACCGCGGGCGTGAGCGCGATCTCGGGAACGAGCATCAGCACGCCGCGGCCACGCTGGCGTACTTCGCTCGCGAGCCGCAGGTAGATCTCCGTCTTGCCGCTTCCCGTCACGCCATGCAGTAGCGCCGTGTGGAACCCGTCGTTCGCCGCGAGGGTCGACAATCGCTCGAACGCGGCTGACTGCTCCTCGGTGAACGTCAGCGACTCGCGCCGCGTGATGGCCGCGGGTCGTTGACGGCCGGCCGCACCAGGCTCGAACGGATCGCGATCCACGCGACGCCGGGACAGCGACACGAGACCGAGCTCCGACAGGCGCTTCAGCGTGGCCGCGCTGATGTCGCGATCGTCGAGCTCCGAGGTATCGATGCCGTCCGGCGCGCCTTTCAGCAGATCGAGCGCTTCACGCTGCCGCGCGCCGAGCTTCGGGCCTTTGTCGCCGGGACCGCCGACGATCTCGTGCCCCTGCGCGCTGAGCGTCGCCACGCGGACCGTGCGATACGCCGACGCGCTGCCCTTCAGCGGCCGCGTCAGCTCGATCAGCCCGTCACGCTCGAGCGCCTGCAGGACGGCGGGCGACATGCGCGCGCTGTCGACGCGCAGAGCCTTGCCTTCCTCCAGTGCATCCAGCACCTGGCGCCGGGCTCCACGCTCGGTGAGCAGCCGCGCGTGGCCTGCCTCGGTGATCCGTGCGAAGCGCTCGCTCTCGACGAACGCGCGCGGCGGCATCGCGGCCGCCATCGCTTCCCCGACGCCGCAGGCGTAGTAGTCGGCCACCCAGGTGATGAGGCGGAGGATGTCGGATGGAAGGAACGCCTCGCTGTCGAGGACTTCGGCGATGGGCTTGACGGCGTCGGGATCCGGGATCCGGATTGCGGGATCCGTTTTCGACAGAACGACGCCCGTGACGGTTCGCTTGCCGATGGGCACCAGCACTCGCGCGCCCGGCGCGATGTCGGGCAGCGCGTCGGGCGTCGAGTACGTGAGCGCGTCGAGCGCTGGAACGGGGACAGCACGCGGAAGCTCGCGGCCGAGCAGCGAAAGCGCCTGCTTCAGATCCTCCCACGCCTCCCGCTTGTAGCCCGGGCTGCGCAGGAGGAATGACGGATGAAACGTCGGGATCAGCTTCGCGCCGCGGTAATCGAACACGCGGCCGCGCAGCCGCGAGATGGGCGCATCAGTCTTCAGGAGCGTCCGCGCGGCGAATGCGCCGAGCGCAATGACGACCTTGGGCTGCACCGATGCAAGCTGGCGGAGGAGGAACGGCTCGCACTGCTCGATTTCGTCCGGCTCCGGGTTGCGGTTGCCGGGCGGCCTGCACTTCAGCACGTTGGCGATGTACACATCGTCCCGCGTGAGCCCCATCGCCTCGATCATCTTCGTCAGCAGCTGCCCCGCGCGCCCGACGAACGGCACGCCCTGGACGTCTTCATCGGCGCCCGGCGCCTCGCCGACGAACATCAGGTCGGCCGCCGGGTTGCCGACGCCGAACACGATCTGCGTGCGGCCGAGCGTGTGCAGCTTGCATCGCGTGCAGTCGCCGAGGTTTTCGCGGATCGCGGTGAGCGCCTCGATGCTCGATCGCGAAAACATCACCGGCGTGACGTCAGATTCGCCCGAAGGCGACGTATCGGGCGGCGCGTCGCCCTCCGCCGGTTCGCGCGCAGGCTCATCACGCCGGCGCCACTTCGGGTCGCGACTCACGCCGGTCACGCCAAGCTCCTGATAAAAGCGAAGATGTTCTGACAGCTGGCTCAAGACTTAGGGCTCAGGGAGGACAGACGCGCTTCCGCGCGGTCGAGAATCGCGGCGGCGATCTGCGCTTTCGGCGCGAGCGCCACGTGCTCCTCGCGCTCGGCGCTGACGATCGTGACGGCGTTCATGTCGACCTCGAACCCGGCGTCCGTCCGCGAGATGTCGTTGGCGACGATGAAATCCGCCTGCTTGCGCTGCAGCTTTTCGCGCGCGCGTGCGACCGGATTGCCGCTTTCCGCGGCGAAGCCGACGAGCACGGGGATCGAGGCGCCTCGTCGTCCGCGCCCCAGCTCCGCGAGAATGTCCGGCGTGCGCACGAGCCGCAGCTCCATCGGCGCCTCGTTCTTCTCGATCTTTCCTGCCGCCCGCGCTTCCGGCGTGTAATCGGCGACCGCGGCGGCCATGACGACGATGTCGGCGTCGGTGACGTGCTGCTGGACTGCCCCGCGCATCTCGTGCGCGCTGCGCACGGAGACGACCTCGATGCCGGCGGGTATCGGCAGATGTGTCGGCCCGGAGATGAGCACGACCCGCGCGCCCCGGCGCGCCGCTTCCGCTGCGACGGCATATCCCATCCTGCCGCTCGATCGGTTGCCGACGTAGCGGACCGCGTCGATGTCCTCGTAGGTGGGTCCCGCGGTGACGACCACGAGGCGGCCGAGCAGCGATCCGCGCGGCTGCACCATCTGGTGCGCCGCTTCGACGATCTCCTCAGGTTCCGCGAGCCGTCCTTTGCCGATCCAGCCGCACGCGAGATACCCCTGGCCGGGATCGACGAAGCGGACGCCGCGCGCCGTGAGCGTCGCCAGGTTCTTCCGCACCGCGTCGTGCTCCAGCATATTCGTGTTCATGGCCGGGGCCATGAGCACCGGCGCACGCGTCGCGAGATACAGCGAGGTGAGGAAATCATCGGCGATCCCGTTGGCGAACTTGCCGATGACGTTTGCGGTCGCCGGCGCCACGACGAGCAGCGCGATGTCCGACGCGAGCGAAATGTGCTCGATATCGGAGTTGGCCCCCGGCGAGAACTGATCGGTGATGACGCGGCGGCGCGTGATCGCTTCGAACGTCAGCTCGCCGACGAACTTCCGGGCGGAGTGCGTCATGATGACGGCGACGTCGTGCCCGTGCTTCTGCACGCCGCGGGCGACTTCAACCGCCTTGTACGCCCCGATTCCGCCGGTTACGCCGAGCGCTATGAGTGCCATCTGATTCTTCCGCCTGAAGGCGGAAGCCACGAGTCAGCAGCCATGATTCAATGATTCAGCGATTCAGCGATTCCCGATTAGGGATTCCCGATTAGGGATTAGGGATTGATCTTTCGACCTTGCCCTCCTGGACTTCCTGCTGCGCAAGCTTCGCGGGCTTATTGGTGTCGCTCACTGACCGTGGCGTGCATCCCGCGAGAAGCTGGCGCGCGCGTGCGCCGGCGAGGGTCACGAACTCGAACTTGCTGCCGATCTCTTTCTTCTGCGTCATTCGAATACCTTTCATGTCTGCCGTGAACTGGTCCGCCTGAAGGCGGACACTACGAGTCGCCGCCGAATTATGAACTTTCCCTGAACGTCCGGACAATACGCTCTGCGATCCCGGCCGTGCAGCGAAGCCGCGCCCGTTCGGCCAGGACGATCGCCCGCATCCGATCGACGCAGGCGTCGAGGGCCTCATTGACGACCACATAGTCGTACTCGGCAAACGCCGCGACCTCGTCACGCGCCGTCTGGAGCCGGCGCTGGATCGCGGGTTCCGGATCCTTGCTTCGCCCGCGCAGCCGCTGCTCGAGTGTCGCAAACGACGGCGGCATGACGAAGATGCCGACCGTCCCGTCGTAGCGGATCCGGACCTGGCGCGCGCCCTGTACGTCGATGACGAGCACCACGTCACGTCCCGCCGCCAGATCGCGTTCCGCATCCACCGCACACGTGCCGTACAGGTTCCCGAACACCTCCGCCCACTCGAGAAAGTCATCGGCGGCAATCATCTGTTCGAAGCGTGTGCGTGTAATGAAATTATAGTCGACCCCGTCGGCTTCTCCGACCCTCTTCTGCCTCGACGTGTACGACCTCGACAGTGATAAATCGGGAATGACTTGGACCAGCCGTTCGACGACCGTCGTTTTTCCTGTGCCGGACGGGGCCGAAACGACGAACAAGAGGCCGCGGCGGGAACTCGGATTTGGGGACTCCGCATTCTCCGCCCCGGATCCCGCATCCCGGGTCGCCGATCCCGCATCCCGGGTCCCGGATCCCGCATCCCGGGTCCCGGATCCCGCATCCCGGGTGCCGGATCCGGCATCCCGGATCCCGGATCCCGCATCCCGGGTGCCGGATCCCGGCAGGTTATTCAACATTCTGGACCTGCTCGCGCATCTTCTCGAGCTCGGCTTTGAGCGCCACGACGACTTCCGAGATGGTTGATCCCTCCGCTTTGGACGCGACGGTGTTCACCTCGCGGTTCATCTCCTGCAGCAGGAAATCGAGCTTGCGCCCGCAGGGCTCCGGCGAGTCCGACAGCGCGCGCCAGTGTTCCAGGTGGCCGCGGAAGCGGACGACCTCCTCCGTGATGTCCGAGCGGCCGACGAACTTCGCGATCTCCTGCGCGATGGTCGCTTCGTCGGCAAGCGCATCGGCGCGCAACTCGCGGACCCGTTCTTCCAGCCGGGTGCGCAGCGCGGCCATTCCCTCTTCGGCGGCGGTGGCGGCGCGTTCGAAGAGCTCGCCAAGCGCGGCACGGCGGGCCTCCAGGTCCGCGCGCAGGTAGCCCCCCTCGCGCACGCGCATCGAATCGAGCTCGTCGAGCGCCGCCGCGACGGCTTCTTCGACGCGCGCGGCGAGCTGGTCGTCGGTCCCGCCCGCTTCGTCCGCCCGTTCGGTGATCGATAGCGCCTGCGGAAAACGCAGCAGGTCGCCTGGCGTCATCGGGCCGGCGACGTAGCCGCGTTCACGCGCGCGGTCCAGCGCGGCGCCGAGCGCTTCCAGAAAGGCTTCGTTCAGCTGCACCTCGAGCATCGGCACGCGCCGCTGGCTGACGCCGACGGAGACCTCGACACGTCCGCGGCCGACGCGCTTCTGCGCGAGCGCGCGCAGCCGCGTCTCGACGGCGGCAAGCGACGGCGGGATCCGCAGCTGCAGATCGAGGAACTTGTGATTCACCGCGCGCACCGTCACGCCGATGGTGGCCGCCTCGTCGTCTCTCGTCAGCGAAGCGAAACCGGTCATGCTTTTGATCATCTATGATTTGGCGGGCCATAAAGGCCCGCCCTGCATCAGCTATGAAGGTCGGACACTCGCGGCATGTTCAGCCGGCCGTCCTTCGAAAATCTGCAATGAATACAACTTTGCGTACACGCCGCCTGGGCGCGCGAGGAGCTCGTCGTGCCGGCCGATCTCGGCGACGCGCCCGCGCTCCAGGACGATGATCGAATCGGCGCGCCTGACGGTCGAGAGGCGGTGCGCGATCACGAACGACGTCCGGTTGCGCATGAGCGTGTGCAGCGCGTCCTGGACCAGCAGCTCTGACTCGGCATCGAGCGACGAGGTCGCTTCGTCGAGAATCAGGATTGGAGAATTCTTGAGCAACGCCCGTGCGATCGCGAGGCGCTGGCGCTGCCCGCCGGACAGCCGCTGCCCTCGCTCGCCGATCCGTGCCTCGTACTTCTCGTGCAGCGTGACGATGAATTCGTGCGCGTGGGCCGCGCGTGCCGCGGCTTCGATTTCCTCGCGCGACGCACCCGGCGTGCCGTAGGCGATGTTGCTGCTGATCGTATCGTCGAACAGCACGGTGTCCTGCGTGACGATGCCGATCTGCGATCGCAGCGACGCCAGGCTGACGTCGCGAATGTCGACGCCGTCGATCAGGATGCTTCCGCCGGAGACATCGTAGAACCGCGGCACGAGGTTCACGAGCGTGGTCTTCCCCGCGCCGCTCAAGCCCACAATCGCGACGGCCTGCCCGAGCCGGACGCCGCACGACACGTCCTTGAGAATCGTCGTGCTGACGCCATCGTACGCGAAGCTGACGTTCCGGAACTCGATCCCCTGGCGAAGCCGCGCGAGCGGCGGCGCATTCGGCCGTTCGGGCACCTCGGAATGCGTATCGAGAATCTCGAAGATGCGCTCGGAGGCGGCCATCGCCTGCTGCAGTGTGGCGTTCACCCGGCTCAGTTTCTTGACGGGCGCATACATCATGAACGCCGCCGCGACGAACGCGGCGAAGTCCCCCTGCGTCAGCACGCCGCGGCCGATCTGCTGACTGCCGTACCAGATGAGGCCCACGACCGCGATGCCCCCCAGCAGCTCCATCAGCGGCGGAAGCAGCGCGAGCGCGCTCGTGACCTTCAGGTTCGTGCGGTACAGGCGTTGCGACGCGCGGCGGAACCGCTGCTCCTCGTGCGCTTCGGCGCCGAACGCCTTCACGATCCGATGGCCGGTGAACGCTTCGGCGGTCACATGCGAGAGATGCTCGAGCTGTTCCTGGCTCCGCCGCGTGGTGCTCCGGATCCGCTTGCCGAAGCGCACCAGCGGGTACACGACGATCGGCGCGCCGGTCACCGCTACGAGCGCGAGCCGCGCGTCGATGTAGAACAGGTAACACGCGAGCCCGACGAGCGAGAGCCCCTCGCGCATCAAATCGCCGATGGTCTCCGACACCGCCTGCTGGACCTGGTTGACGTCGTTGGTGATCCGCGACATCAGCTGCCCGCTCGTGTGACGGCTGAAGAACGTCGCCGATTGATCGAGGATGTGCCGGAACAGCTGATCGCGGAGATCGCGGACGACCCGCTGCCCGATGTCCGTCATGACGAACGCGGAGCCGTACGCGCCGAGCCCTTTGACGATGTAGACGAGGAGCAGCGCGAGCGACCAGGAGACGAGGCTCTCCCCTTTCGGGAGGACCTGGTCGATGACCGGCTTGATCAGCGCCGCCACGCCGGCGGTCGCCACGGCATACACCACCATCGCCGCGATGGCCGCGGCAAATCGCCCGCGGTAAGGCCGGGCGTATCCGAACAGGCGGTGAAGCGGATTCACTCGGTGAACCGATACTTCAGCAGCACCCAGAGCGCGACGAACCCGTCGCGCCAGGTAATTTTCTTTCCCTCGTCATAATTCCGGCCGTCGTACGTGATCGGCACCTCGTACACGCGGTACCGCCGCTTGAAGATCTTTGCGGTCAGCTCCGGCTCGATCCCGAAGCCGTTCGACTCGAGCGCCATCGACCGCAGCACCTCGGCCCGCATCACCTTGTAGCAGGTTTCCATGTCCGTCAACATCGTGTTGTACAGGACATTCGTGACAAGTGTCAGAAACCGGTTGCCCGCATAGTGTGTGAAGAGGAAGACGCGGTGCCGGCCGAGAAAACGTGACCCGTACACGACGTCGGCGCGTCCCTCGCGGATGAGCTCTATCAGCTGCGGGAATTCTTCCGGCGAGTATTCGAGGTCCGCGTCCTGGATGACGACGAGATCGCCGGTGACCTCCTGGAAGCCCCGCCGCAGCGCGGCCCCCTTCCCGAGGTTAGCCGGCTGGAGCACGAGCTTGAAGGACAACTCCGACACGAGCTTCGTCACGATATCCCGCGTCCCATCCTTCGACCCGTCGTCGACCACAATGAGCTCGACGCGAATCGGGACCGCGAGGACGCGCCGGATCATTTCCTCGATCGTCTGCCGCTCGTTGTAGGCGGGCATCACGACCGACAGCAGCGGGTCGCTCAGCTGCCCCTTCAGTCGCGACATCAGCCCTGTGCCTTCCCGTAGCCGTGTGGATGCGCCTCGCGCCAGCGCCAGGCGGTCTCCACGATGACGTCGATGTCCTCGAAGCGCGGGGACCAGCCGAGGTCCTTTTTGATGCGCGCGCTCGACGCATAGAGGACGCCGGGATCGCCGGGACGGCGCGGCCCCACCGTGTGCGGCACCTTGCGTCCGGTCACGCGTTCCACCGAATCGATGACCGTCTTCACCGACGTGGGCCTGCCATTGCCCAGATTGTATTTCGTCGAAGCCGCGCCGCTGCGAAGCGCCTCGAGCGCCAGCACGTGCGCGGAGGCGAGGTCCGTGACGTGCACGTAATCCCGAAGGCACGTCCCGTCGGGCGTGTCGTAGTCGTCGCCGAACACCTGGAACGAATCGCGCCCCAGCGCGGCATCGATGGCGCGTGGAATGAGGTGAAGCTCCGGCGAGTGGTCTTCGCCGAGCTCCCCGTCCGGATCCGCGCCGGCCGCGTTGAAGTAGCGGAGCGCGATGGACGCGATCCCGTAGGCGCGGTCGAAATGCGGCAGCGCGTGTTCGACGGCGAGTTTCGTCTGTCCGTAGGAGTTGATCGGCTCGGTGCGGTGCGTGTCGGTGATTGGCGTCTCGACCGGATTCCCGAACACCGCGGCCGTCGAGGAGAACACGAAGTGGCGCACGTTCTCCGAAATCATCGCGTCGAGCACCGATAGAGCGCCGGTGACGTTGTTCCGGTAATAGCCCGCCGGATCGCGCACCGAGTCACCGACCGACAGCCAGGCGGCAAAGTGCATGACCGCGTCAATCCGGTGCTGGCGCATTGTTCGGCGCAGCAGCTCGGCGTCGTGAATGTCCCCGTTCACCAGCGCGGACGCGTTCGTCGTCGCCTCGCGATGTCCCGCCGAGAGATTGTCGTACACGACAATGGTGGCGCCCTGCTGTCGCAGGGCCTTGACCGCATGGCTGCCGATGTAGCCGGCGCCTCCCGTCACAAGCACCGAAGAGGTAGGTGTCACGGACGGCCTATGGAAATGTAGGTGAAACCGTGGGCGCGGATCTGTTCCGGTTTATAGAGGTTGCGCCCGTCGAAGATCACCGGCGCGCGCATCAGTTTTCGCATACGCGCGAAATCCGGCTCGCGGAACTCATTCCATTCGGTCACGATGATCAGCGCATCAGCGCCGGTGAGCGCCGCGTAGCTGTTGTCGGCGTAGGTGACCCTCGATCCGAAGATTCCGCGTGCCACGCCCATCGCTTCGGGATCGTACGCCTGGACGGCCGCGTCTCCCTCGAGAAATCCCCGAATCAGCGGCACCGATGGCGCTTCCCGCATGTCATCGGTGCGCGGTTTGAACGCGAGGCCCCAGACCGCGATCCGCTTTCCCTTGAGCGCGCCGAAGTGCTTCTGGACTTTGCCGAGCAGGCGCAGCTTCTGTCGCTCGTTGACCGCCTCGACCGCCTCCAGAATCTCGAATTTGTACGACTTGGCCGACGCGAACTTCAGCATCGCCTTGACATCCTTCGGGAAGCAGCTGCCGCCGTATCCGACGCCGGGGAAAAGGAACGAGGCGCCGACCCGGCGATCGGCCGCGACCGCGCGCCGGACCTGGTCGACATCCGCGCCCACCGCTTCGCAGACGTTCGCCACCTCGTTCATGAACGAGATGCGGGTCGCGAGCATGGCGTTCGCCGCATATTTGCAGAGCTCGGCGCTCGCGCAGTCCATCAGCATGATAGGCGCGCCGGTACGGGTGAACGGCGCATACAGCTCCGTCATGAGCTCCGCGGCGCGCGGATCTTCCGCGCCGATGACCACGCGGTCCGGCTTCATGAAATCCTCGATGGCCGCCCCCTGCTTGAGGAATTCGGGGTTGCTGACGACGCTGAAAGGGTGCGTGGTCTCGCGGCGAACGACCTCGCGGACCTTTGCCGCGGTTCCAACCGGCACGGTGCTCTTATTGACGATGACTTTGTAGCCGTTCATCGCCTTCGCGGTGTCGCGGGCGACGGCGAGCACGTGCTGGAGATCCGCCGAACCGTCTTCGCCGGTCGGCGTGCCAACGGCGATGAAGACGATCTGCGCGTTGCGAACGCCGCGTTCGAGCGCGGTGGTAAACGTCAGCCGCTTTTCGAGCTTGTTTCGCCGGACGAGCTCGTCCAGCCCTGGCTCATAGATGGGAATCTTGCCGCGTTGCAGCGACCGGACCTTGGCAGGATCCTTGTCGACGCAAATAACCTCGTTGCCGTTTTCCGCGAGGCAGGCGCCCGCGACAAGCCCGACGTATCCAGTCCCAACGACCGCAATTTTCATCTGTGACGCACCTTCGCAGCCGTGTAAACCCTACAAACTAGCACAGCCCGGAAAAGGGTGTCAATCTATTGAACAGCAAGGATTTGCAACACTTTGCGTGTGCTAGGATCCGGGCCACGTGCGCATCCTCCTCGACTATCGCCCGGCGCTCAGGCAGCGGACCGGTGTCGGCGAGTACGTGCACGGGCTCGCCACGGCGCTCGCAGAACTGCTTACCCCGGCTGATTCCCTGACGCTCTTCTCCAGTTCCTGGAAGGATCGCCTCTCCGCCGGGGTCGTTCCGGGCGTGCGGATCCACGACAGCCGCATACCTGTCGGGGTGTTGAACGCGGCGTGGCACCGCCTTGGGTGGCCTCCCGTTGAGCTCCTGGCTGGACCCGTCGATGTCGCGCATTCAATGCACCCGTTGATGATGCCCTCGCGCGGCGCGCGCCTCGTTACCATCCATGATCTTTACTTCCTGAGCCGTCCGGAGCACGCGACCGGCGAGATTCGCCGCGATTATCCGAGGCTTGCCAGGGACCACGCGCACCGGGCGGACGCGGTCGTCGTCAATTCGCAATACACCAAGAACGAGGTGATGGATCGTCTTGGTTTGCCTCCGGACCGCATCACCGTGTGCACGCCAGGCGCACCCGCCTGGGAGCGTCGCCCCGAACCACCGGCGCCCGGCCCCATCCTCTTTATCGGAACGATTGCGCCGCGGAAGAATGTGCCAGGTCTCCTCCGTGCTTTTACACAGCTTGCGGACAGCAGGGGTGATACCCCCGAGCTCGTGCTGGCCGGCCGGATGACGGCGGATGGCCTCCATGGCACCGGCGTCGACGTCGCCTCCGTCATCGATCGGATTCGGATGCCGGGGTATGTGGACGATGCGGCGAAGCAGGACCTTTACCGGCAGGCGTCGATGGTGGTGGTGCCGTCATTCGATGAGGGTTTCGGAATCCCTGCCCTCGAGGCCATGGCGATGGGCGTCCCGCTGATCGCGGCCAACCGTGGAGCGCTGCCGGAGGTCATCGCAGACGCCGGTCTGCTGGTGGATCCGGATGATGCGGCCACGATGGCCGAGGCGATGAACCGGGTGCTGACGGATTCCGCGCTGCGGCGCCGGATGGCCGACGCGGGCGTCGCGCGGGCGGCGCGCTACACGTGGAAGGCCAGCGCTGCACGGCTGTGCGAGACCTACCGCGCCGTGGCCGGACGGCGAGGCGCCGCGTGAGCGTGCCGATCCGTCTTGGGGTCGACGCGCGCGAGCTGCTGGGAGAGACGACGGGAGTTGGGCGATACCTCGGCGAGCTGCTTCGCCGATGGATCGCGCGGCCCGATTCGGCCACTCGCGAGTTCATCCTCTATTCGCCGGAACCGCTGCGGCTGTGGGGCATGTGGGGTCAGACCCCGATGGCCGAACCCGAGCATCGGGGTCTGACCCCACATGTCGTTCCCGGTGGACGTGGGACGTGGTGGGAGCAAACATCCCTGCGAGCCGCCGCGCGACGCGATCGGCTGGACGTGTTTTTCGCGCCCGCCTACACGGCACCGGTCCCCCTCGGCATTCCTGTCGCGGTCACCATTCATGACATCTCGTTCATCGCGCAGCCGCGGTGGTTCCGTCCGCGCGAGCGCTGGCGCCGGCGCATCCTGACGACCTGCGCCGCACGCCACGCGTCCGTCGTCTTCACGGATTCGGAGTTCTCGCGGTCGGAGATCGAGCGACATCTGGCCGTCGAACGTGGCCGATTGGTTGTCATTCCGCCAGGCGTAACGGATCCCGGATCCCGCATCCCGGGTCGCGAACCGCGAACCGCGAACCGCGACCCGCGCGAGCCGCTCGTCCTCTACGTCGGTTCCTTGTTCAACCGCCGTCGTCTTCCGGAGCTCATCGCCGCGTTCGCGCTCGCCGCGAAGTCAGTCCCTGACGCACGCCTCGTGATTGTCGGCGCCGATCGCACCTGGCCCAAGCAGGACTTGCGCCTGGCCGCCGCGGCGAATAACGTCACGACGCAAGTGGAGATTCGCGAGTACGTCGATCAGGACGAGTTGAACCGTCTGTATGCGCGGGCGTCGGTGTTCGCCTTCCTGTCCGAATACGAGGGCTTCGGCCTGACGCCGCTGGAGGCCCTGAGCGCCGGTGTCCCGATCGTGGTGCTCGACACGCCGATTGCGCGCGAGGTGTACGGGCCGGCGGCCACCTACGTCGGCCGCGATATTGAAGGAACGGCCGCGGCGCTTCAGCGCTTCCTCACGTCGCCCGGGGCGGCGGCCGAACAGCTCGCGCACGTACCGCAAGTGCTCGCGCGCTATTCGTGGGACCGCGCGGCCGACGAAACGCTGCACCACATCTACAGGATCGCGGAACGATGACGCTGTCGATCGTGATCGTGAACTTCAACGCGCGCGAGCACCTGGTGAACTGCCTCCAGTCGCTCGTGCGCGATCGGCCCGCGACGGAACACGAAGTCGTCGTCGTGGACAACGGATCCAGCGACAGGACCGCGGACACCGTCGCCGCGCGCTTCCCATGGGTCAAGCTCCTCCGGCTGCCGTCGAATGTCGGCTTTGCTGCCGGGAACAACGTTGGCATCAAGGCAAGTGACGGCGATCTCGTCCTTCTTCTGAACAGCGACACCATCGTCCCCGCCGGCGCGATTGATTCGCTCGTCCATGCGCTTCTCACGCATCCCGACGCGGCCGTCGCCGGCCCCCGGCTCGTGGACGGCCAGGGGCGAGCCGAGCTGTCGTTTGGTCCGATGATTTCCCCGTTCGGGGAGCTTCGACAGAAGCTCACGATGACGCTCCACCGGCAGAGCGTCGCAGCGGTGTCGGCGTGGGTGGAACGCGAGACAAGGCGCGAGCAATACGTCGACTGGGTGAGCGGCGCGTGCCTGCTGGTCCATCGCAGTGATGCGGAAGCCGTCGGGCTGCTCGACGAGCGCTACTTCCTGTACACCGAGGACGTCGATTTCTGCGCCGCCATTCGGGCGCGCGGGCGACGAGTGCTGTTCGCGCCGGCAGCCGAAATCATCCACCTTCGCGGACAATCGCGAACCACGGCGGCAGCCGCGATGAACGTCGCCTATCGTCGAAGCCACGTCGCGTTCTACGAGAAACATCACCCCGGCTGGGCCCCGCTGCTGAAGCTCTACCTGCGGCTGAAGGGGCAACTCCCGCGGTAGAATCGCGTGTCTTGAGAATCGCCATCGACGCCCGCAAGCTGCGCGACTACGGCATCGGCACCTACGTCCGTAACCTCCTGCGCCACCTGTCCCGGATCGATTCGAAGACGGAGTACGTGCTGTTCTGCCGCGCCGAGGATTGCGGGGCGGTCGAGGAGCTCGGCGAGAACTTTCGCGCCGTGCCCGAGAACGCGCGGCCATATTCCGCGAGCGAGCAGCTCAGGATTCCCATGGATCTCCGCCGCGAGGGGATCGATCTCTTCCACGCGCCGCATTACGTGCTGCCGCCGCTGACGCCGTGCAAGTCGGTCGTCACGATCCACGATTGCATCCACCTTCGATTTCCGCAATACCTGCCGAACCGCTTCGCGTACGCGTACGCGCGGTCGTCGCTCTGGTTCGCGACGCACCGATCCAACCGCGTGCTCACGGTGTCGGAGGCCTCGAAGCGCGACATCCTCCGCTATTTCCGTGTTCCCGAGCGGAAGATCGACGTCATCTACAACGCGATCGACGAGCGCTTCGGCGAGCCGCCGGCGCCTGAAGAAATCGAGCGCGTGCGCGACCGCTATCAGCTGAACGCGCCGTACGTGCTCTACGCAGGGAACATCAAGCCGCACAAGAACCTGGAGCGGCTCATCGAAGCGTTCCACATGCTGCGCCGCGGCGATCTCGAGCACGTGAAGATGCTCATCATCGGCGACGAGATCTCGAAATACGCCACGCTGCGCCGCGCGGTGCACAGATACAAGCTGCACAAGCACGTCCGCTTTTTCGGCTTCGTTCCGGACAAGACGCTCGCCGTGCTGTATCGGCTCGCTCGCGCCTTCGTATTTCCGTCGCTCTACGAAGGATTCGGGCTGCCGCCGCTCGAAGCGATGGCCAGCGGGACGCCGGTGATCACGTCCAACCTGTCATCGCTGCCGGAAGTGGTCGGCGACGCGGCGCTCCTCATCGATCCGTACGACGCCGACGCGATTGCCGACGCGATGCGCCGGGTGCTTCTGGATTCCGACCTCCGGGACGATTTGCGCCAGCGCGGGCTCCGCCGCGTTGGGGAGTTCTCGTGGGACCGCTCGGTCCGGCGCGTGCGCGAGATTTACGAAGAGGTGCTGGCAGGGTGATGGCTGCGCCGCACCGGGATCCGTGGGCCGGGATCCGGGATCCGGCCGGGATCCGGGATCCGATCGCATCCCGCCTCCCGCCTCCCGCATCCCGCGTAGCGATCGTCCACGACTGGCTCACCGGGATGCGTGGTGGCGAAAAAGTCCTCGAAGCGATCTGCGAGCTGTATCCGGACGCCACGCTTTACACGCTTGTCCACGTGCACGGCTCGGTGTCACCGCGAATCGAGCGACACCGCATCAGGCGATCGCCGGTCCAGTGGCTGCCACGGGCTGGCGAGCGGTATCGGAATTATCTGCTGCTCTTCCCCACCGTGGTCGAGCTCTTCGACCTCGATCGTTACGATCTCGTGATCAGCAGCAGCCACTGCGCGGTGAAGTCGGTCATCCGCCATCCAGCCGCGACACACGTCTGTTACTGCCACTCGCCGATGCGCTATGCATGGGATCAGTTCGGGGCGTATTTCGGCCCGGAGCAGATCGGGGCGACGCGGAGCCGGATGCTGCGCCCGGTTCTGGCCCGGCTGGCGCGCTGGGACGCCGCCACGGCGCGGCGCGTAGACCGCTTTCTCGCGAACTCTCAATATGTTGCGGGGCGGATCCGCCGATACTATAATCGCGGGTCGACCGTTGTGTATCCTCCTGTAGATACGACCTTTTACCGTCTTCCCGACCCCGCGCGGCGTCCGATTGAACCCAGCTTCCTGGTGGTGTCTGCCCTGGTGCCCTACAAGCGTGTCGATCTCGCGATTGCGGCCAGCCGGAAAGCGGAGGTGCCGCTGAGAATTGTAGGGCGAGGGCCCGAAGAGGCACGGCTGCGCCAATTGGCGGGCTCCAACGTCGAGTTTCTGGGCTGGCGGACCGATGAAGAAGTGCGGGATCTGTACGGGCAGTCCACCGCGGTCGTTCTTCCCGGCGTCGAGGATTTCGGAATGGTGCCCGTCGAGGCCCAGGCCTGCGGCACCCCGGTCATCGCGCTCGGCCAGGGGGGGGCGCGCGAGAGCGTCGAAGACGGCGTCACGGGGGTCCTCGTCGAGGAAAACTCGGTCGAAGGCTTCGCCGCTGCGCTCACGCGTGCGCGGTCGGCGACGTTCGACCCTGTGGTGATTCGCGGACGCGCCGAACGCTTCTCCCGCGAGCGCTTCCTCGAAGATTTTCAGACGGCCGTCAACGACGCGATCGCCGAACGGGGCCTCACGCGATGATGCGGCGGTACAACCGGCTGCTCACGCTGTACTTCGTCGCCACCGATGCCATCATCAGCGGCCTCTGTTTCACGCTGGCCTACATGCTCCGGTTCCACTGGCTCGTCGCCGTGGTTCCAGTCACCAAGGGCTACCCGGATTTCCGGTATTACCTCAAGCTCGTCCCGTTCGTGGCCGCCATCGTCCCGGTCGCATTCCACATCCAGGGGCTGTATCACCTCCGCCGCGGCCGCTCCCGGGTCGACGATTTCTTCGCGGTGTTCGTCGGCAGCATCCTCGCCGTCGTGTTCGGCGTGGGCGGAACGCTCTACTACAACACCTATTACGTGCCCGATGTCCTGAAGGACATCGGCGTCTACGAGGTCTCGCAGCTCGTCTGGGCCTTCTACCTCGTGATCAACATCGTCGCCGCGTACGTGTCGCGCGAGTTCGTCCGCGAGGCGCTCGAGCGCCGGTGGAAAGCGGGCATCGGGCTGAAGCGCGTGCTCATCGCCGGCGCGAGCGACCTCGGAAAGCTGGTCGCGGATAAAGTGCTCGAGCATCGCGAGCTTGGTTTCAAGGTCGTCGGCTTCCTCGACGATCGCGCCGCGGGCGATCACATCGGCTACCGCGGGCTGCCGCTCCTCGGCACGCTCTCGGTGGCCGGCGAGATCATCCGGCAGGAGAACATCGATCACGTCTACGTCGCGCTGCCGCTCGAAGAGCACGTGAAGATGCTCGGCATCGTCGAGGCGACCAACCGCGAGGCGGTGGAAGTGCACGTGGTGCCGGACCTGCTGCAGTTCATCGCCCTGCGCGCGCGGCTCGAGAACCTCGACGGCGTCCCGATCATCAGCCTGAACGACGTGCCGCTCCGCGGCTTCAACAGCGTGCTGAAGCGCGCGATCGACGCCGCCATCTCCGCGACCGCGCTCATCGCGCTGTCGATCCCGTTCGGGATCATCGCGTTCCTCACTAAATACACGTCGAAAGGGGCGGTTTTCTACAAGCAGGAGCGCATGGGCCTGGACGGCAAGGCGTTCCAGGTCTACAAGTTCCGATCGATGTACGTGGGTGCGGAAGACGAAACCGGCCCCGTGTGGGCACGCGACAATGATCCTCGCTGCACGCCGGTCGGCAAGTGGCTGCGCCGCCTGGATCTCGATGAGCTGCCGCAGCTCTGGAACGTGCTCCGCGGCGACATGTCGATCGTCGGGCCGCGACCGGAGCGCCCGTACTTCGTGGAGCAGTTCAAGCACCGCATTCCGCAGTACATGCTGCGCCACAAGGTCAAGTCGGGCATCACCGGCTGGGCGCAGGTCAACGGCTGGCGCGGCAACACGTCACTCGAGAAGCGGATCGAATACGACCTGTACTACATTGAAAACTGGTCGGTGTCCCTCGACATCAAGATCATGTGCCTCACGGTGCTGCGCGGGCTCCAAAAGCACGCGTACTGAACGCAATTCACGATCATGCGTATCGTCATCACCGGTGCGGCGGGCTTCATCGGCTCGCATCTGTCCGAAGCCCTGCTCGATCGCGGCCACTCGGTCGTCGGCATCGACAACCTGCTGACCGGCGACACCGCCAACATCGCCCACCTTGCGAGCCGCGACTTCGTGTTCATCAAGCACGACGTCACGAACTACATCAACGTCGACGGGCCGGTTGACGCGGTGCTGCACTGGGCGAGCCCGGCAAGCCCGATTGACTATCTGGAGCTCCCGATCCCGACGCTGAAGGTCGGCGCGCTCGGCACGCACAAGGCGCTGGGGCTTGCGAAGGCAAAGAACGCCCGCTTCGTGATCGCGTCGACGTCAGAGGTGTACGGCGATCCGCTGGAGCATCCGCAGAAGGAAACGTACTGGGGAAACGTCAATCCAATCGGGCCGCGCGGCGTGTACGACGAGGCGAAGCGGTTCGCCGAGGCGATGACGACGGCGTACCACCGGTATCACGGGCTCGACGCGAAGATCGTGCGGATCTTCAACACCTATGGGCCGCGCATGCGGCTGCGCGACGGGCGCGCGGTGCCGGCGTTCATGAGCCAGGCGCTCACCGGCGAGGACGTCACGATCTTCGGAACGGGCAGGCAGACGCGCAGCTTCTGCTACGTCACAGATCTGGTCGATGGCGTCATCCGCCTCATGGAATCGAACGTCAACGATCCCGTGAACATCGGGAACCCGCAGGAGATGACGATCGAGGACATCGCGCGGACGATCATCCGGTTGACGGGATCGAAGAGCAAGATCGTCTACCGGCCGCTGCCGGAGGACGATCCGAAGGTGCGGCAGCCCGACATCACGCGCGCGCGCACGCTGCTTGGCTGGGAGCCGAAAGTCGGGCTGGACGAGGGTCTGACGAAGACGCTCGAATACTTCCGGACGAAGTTGGTTCCCGAGTCCTAACTTCCCATCGCGGCCAACCTTCCCGATCTTTCTCAGGCACGGCGGACGCAGGAAGGATAGCTGGTGGCTGGATCTGACCCAAGGGTGCAGGGGTGCAAAGGTGCGAAGGGTGCATATCGGTGCCTATAGGTGCGAAAGGTGCCTATAGGTGCGAAAGGTGCCTATAGGTGCGAAAGGTGCCTATAGGTGCCAAAGG
>WNGF01000373.1_pt1 | contig 64753 bp, 58 predicted proteins | sample 5400641 | NCBI WGS metagenome assembly WNGF01 (sample SAMN13153371, study PRJNA577476) | soil metagenome | isolation source: 80 cm soil or saprolite under grassland replicate 2 | place: USA:California | collected 2016-06-15
CGTGTGTGGCGAGCAGGATCGTGCGGCCCTCCGCCCGCAGCTCACCGATGAGCGCCCGGAACTCGCGCGCCGCGATCGGGTCCATGCCGGTGGTCGGCTCGTCGAGAAACAGCACCGACGCGCCGGCGATGAGCCCGCGTGCCAGGTGCAGCCGCTGTTTCATGCCGCGTGAGTACTCCTCTACCCGCTGGTCGGCCCGCTCGCCGAGGCCGACCCGTTCGAGCAGCTCGGTGGTCCGGCCGGCGATCTGCCCGCGGGGCAGCTTGTAGAGCGCGGCCCAGTACTCGAGGTTCTGCCGCGCGGTGAGCCGGGTGTAGAGCCCGCGCTCGCCGCCGAAGACGATGCCGATCAGCGGGCGTACCGCGCGGGCCTCTGCCACCACGTCGTGCCCGCAGATCGCCGCGCGCCCGGCGGTGGGCAGCAGGACGGTCGACAGTATCTTCACCAGGGTCGTCTTACCGGCGCCGTTGGGTCCCAACAGGCCATGGACCTCGCCTTGCGGAATGGCCAGCGAGATGCCGTCCAGCGCGCGTACCGGCGGCTTCTTCCGTACGGTGAACTCCCGGACCAGCTCGACCACATCGACGGCAGGGGGCATGGCCGTCACCGTAACCGGATCGCACGTACGCCCGCCGCCCATTTCCGGCGACCGGTTCCCAGTACCCTCGGCGGGGTGACCGATGAGCCCGAGACAGTTCTGGATGCGCCAGTCGCCGCGGTAACCGTGTACACCGACGGCGCCCGGGTTACCCGGCGCGGGGCGCTGCGCCTGCCAGCCGGCGAGCAGCGCGCGGCCGACGGGGCACTGGCGGAGCTGACCGACGCCGACGCCGTGCAGCAGGAGCGGGCCGACTTCCTGGCCGCGTTGTCGCGGCGCGCAGGGCGCACGTACGCCGATGCGCTGGCCTCCGGTGGTGTCCTGCCGGCGGACCTCGCGGCCTTCACCGAAGCGCTCGCCGAACAGGCCAGCGACGTGCGGACCCGGCGGCGGGCCCTGGCCGAGCGGCGCGACCAGCTCCGCGACGAGGTCGCGGCGATCACCCGCCAGATGTCGGGCATCCAGGCGCAACGCGATCCGGACCGGATGGCCGCGGTGGTCAGCCTCGACGTGTCAGCCGAGGCCGAGGCCGAGGTCGAGCTGGAGCTGACGTACGTCGTCGACGGCGCCGGCTGGCAGCCGACCTACGACATCCGGCTGGACAGCGACCGGCTGGCGCTGACCTGGTACGCGCTGGTCAGCCAGCGCACCGGGGAGGACTGGCCGGAGTGCGAGCTGCTGCTGTCGACCGCCCGGCCGTCGGGTGCGGTCACCGTTCCCGAGCTGGGTCCGTGGTACCTCGACCGGATACGTCCCGCCTTCGATGGAGCATTCCCGGCGGGTGCGGCCTTCGAGATGGCCATGCCGACGCGAGCGGCCCCGCCGCCGGCCGCCGCAATGCCAGCCGAGGACCTGGCCCGCGCCCCGCTGCAGGAGGCTGGCGCAACCGTCGAACAAGGGATCGCGGCGGCCACCTACCGCCCGGCGCGACCGGTCGCGGTGCCCGCCGACGGCGGCCAGCACCGGGCGACCGTCGCCGTTCTCGACCTGGCCGCCACGCTGGACTACATCACGGCCCCGGTGCGCAGCCCCGAGGCGCACCTGCGGGCCACCGCCGTCAACACCTCGGCCCACGCGCTGCTGCCGGGTCGGGCCGCGGTGTTCCACGGCGGGGACTTCGTCGGGACGACGGAGCTTGCGACCTGGGCACCGGGCGAGGAGGTCGAGCTGGCGCTGGGCCTGGACGATCGGGTACGGGTCGAGCGCGAGCTGGTTCGCCGTACCGCGACCAAGGCGACACTCGGCTCCACCCGACGCCGCGAGGCGGAGTACCGCATCACGGTGGCCAACCACACGCCACGCCCGGCCCGGGTCACCGTGCTCGACCAGGTACCGGTGTCCCGGGACGAGGGCATCACGGTCAAGGAGCTCCGCGCCGAGCCGGCCCCCGCCGAGCGTTCCGACCTGGGCGTGCTGACCTGGAACCTGGAGCTGGCGCCGGGCAAGTCCCGCGAGATCCTGCTAGGTCTGCGGGTCGAGCTGGCCAAGGGCGTGGAGATGGCCGGCTGGCGGGAGTAAGCCATGGTGTGAGCCGCGAGACATCTGGGTTGTCAATTCGAACCCAGCCAGCCTAGCGTGAGGCATGGACCGGACCCGCGAGTACACCTGGGATGACCCGCAGGCGCTGGCCGCCGCCGCGAGAGGGCTGTCAGGCCTTGCGTTCCTGCAGGCCATGCAGGAGGGCCGGCTGCCGGTACCGCCGATCGCGATGACGCTGGGCTTCACCGGTTTCACGGTCGAGCCGGGCCGGGCGGTGTTCACCTGCACACCGGGCGAGCACCACTACAACCCGATCGGCGTCGTCCACGGTGGACTGCACGCCGCGTTGCTCGACAGCGCCGCCGGGTGCGCGGTGCAGAGCCTGCTGCCGGCCGGCACCGGGTACACCAGCCTCGACCTCGCCATCCGCTTCCTGCGTCCGGTCACCAGCGACACCGGCCCGGTCCGCGCGGTGGGGACCGTGCTGAACCGGTCCAAGCGCACGGCGCTGGCCGAGGCTCAGCTTCTCGACGCGGCCGACCGCCTGCTCGCCCACGCCACGAGCACCTGCCTCATCTTCCCGATTGAGCCGGCTCCATAGGTCGCGCCGGTTCGGTGAGCGGCAGCCGCGCGAGCGCGGCGGGCAGCTCGCCGGCGTGCACCACACCAAGCCATTGCGTGGCCCTGGTCAGGGCAACGTAGAGGTCGTTGCGCCCGCGCGCCGACTCGGCCAGGATCCGTTCGGGCTCGACCACGAGCACCGAGTCGAACTCCAGCCCCTTGGCCTGCTTGACACTGAGCACCACGGTCCGGTTCTCCAGCTCCGGGTCCTCGCCGACCGCGGTCTCCGGCAGGGCTTCGACGAGGACGCGACCCAGCTCGTCCAGCCGGGCCGCCGGCACGATCACGGCCAGCCGGCCGTCGCCGACCTCGGCGGCCGCTTGTGCCGCGACAGCGGCGAGCCGGCCGGGCAGCTCGGCGAGCGGGACCCGGCACCGCCATGGCTGGACGCCGGTCTCCCGTACCGAGCGGGGCGCCTCCAGCGGCGGATCCTGGTCGGCCAGCAGCTCGGTGGCGACCGCCATGATCTCGGCGGGCGTTCGGTAGTTGACGGTCAGCCGCTCCAGCCGCCACCGTTCGGCGACGTACGGTTCGAGCACGCGCCGCCACGAGGAGGTACCGGCCAGGTCGCCGGTCTGGGCGACGTCGCCGACGATCGTCATCGACCGGCTCGGGCAGCGCCGCATGAGCATGCGCCAGGCCATTTCCGAAAGCTCTTGGGCCTCATCGACGATCACGTGACCGTACGCCCACGTCCGGTCCGCCGCTGCCCGCTCGGCGACGGTGCCGGTGGCCCGGTCCTCGTGCCGCTGCGCCAGCCGCGCAGCGTCGAGCAGGTCGGTGACGGTCAGAAACTCATGGTCTCCCCAGTCATCCAGGTCGTCCAGCTCGTGCGCGGCTGAACCGGTGAGGATGTCCAGCACGCCCTTGGCCTCGGCGATCCGCATCCGGCGCTCGCGTGCCGCCAGGGCGCGCGCCGCCCGATCGTCCTCGCCGAGCAGCTCGGCCGCCTCGTCCAGCAACGGCACGTCCGCGGGGGTCCAACCGCCGCCCGGGTCGCGCCGCAGCAGGCCCCGTTCGGCGGGCGGCAGCTGCGCCGCGGCGCGGGCGAGCCGCTCCTCGCTGGCGTAGAGGTCGGCCAGCAGGCGCTCCGGCGTCAGGGTCGGCCACAGCCGGTCCAGCGCCTGCCGTACCGCCGGCTCGCCGCGCAGGTCACGCCGGATCTCCTCGAGATCGGTCTCGTCGAGGAGGTTCTTGCCGCCCCGGACGTCGGCGCCGATGCGGTCGGCGAGCTGGCGCGCCAGGGCATCGATGATCTCGCGTACCACGATGGGGCGCGCCGGGTTGTGCGGCAGCCGCGAGTGGCGTGCCAGCTCCGCCGCCCGCTCGCAGACCCGCCGGTCCAGCCAGAGGCGGTCCCGCCCGACCGCGATCTCCAGCCCGTCGTCGGGTACCCACTGGCGGTCGCGTACAGCCGCGGCCACGACGTCGGCCATCACCAGCCGGCCCTTCACCTGCGCCTCCTCGGCCGGCTCGGCCCGGCGGGCGGAGACTCCCGGGTACAGGTCGCCGAGCGTCGACAGCAGGACCCCGGTCTCCCCGAGCGAGGGCAGCACCTGGCTGATGTAGCGCAGGAACGTGGCATTCGGCCCGACGATCAGCACGCCGCGCTTGGACAGCTCGCGCCGGTACGTGTACAGCAGGAACGCGGCCCGGTGCAGCGCGACCGCGGTCTTGCCGGTGCCTGGACCGCCCTCGACGACGAGCACGCCCAGGTGGCTGGAGCGGATGACCCGGTCCTGCTCGGCCTGGATGGTCTCGACGATGTCGCTCATCCGCCCGGTGCGGCTGGCGGCCAGCGCGGCGAGCAGCGCGGCCTCGCCGATCAGCCCCGCGTCGCGGGTCTGGCCGGCCATCGCGAGGTCGAGGACCTCGTCGTCGATGCCGACCACGACGCGCCGCCTGGTCTTGATGTGCCGGCGCCGCCGGACCCCATCGGGCGTGGCCGCGGTAGCGAGGTAGAAGGGGCGGGCTGCCGGGGCTCGCCAGTCCACGAGCAACGGCTCGTAGTCCGCGGACTCATCCAGAATGCCCAGCCGGCCTATGTACCGGCGCTCGCCCTGGTCCAGGTCGAGCCGACCGAAACACAGCCCGCTTTCGGCGGCGTTGAGCTGGGCGAGCCGCTCGGTGTACAGCGCGCTGACCGCCTCCCGTTCGGATCTGGCCTGATGGGTGCTGCCGTGTTCCAGCAGGGTACGAGCCAGCCGGGTGGACGCCCGTTCGCGCAAGGCGTCGAGCCGCTCGTAGAGCATCGAGATGTAGTCCTGTTCCCGCGCGATTTCCTCGCTTGACAATCAGGCACCCCTCTTTGGTATGATCAGCGGGTCAATTTCTTTCTGGCGCTATGTTTTGGTGCGCACGGAACGCCAAATGTAGCGCATTTTTTTATGCCCTAGCAATAGCCACTGGACGCCATTCACCTACACGAGCTCGACGCGCCGGCCGGTGTGATCGGCGCCCATACGATGGCCGCGATCAACCAGGGGCTTCGGGTGGCGCTGAGCCTGTAGGCGGCTTGCGCCGATAACAAGACGGACGTACGGTTTGCTTGATGCCCGCTGGGTCTGGCGACCGGGCAACCGACCGCGCCCCGGCGCAGCGGACCGAGGTGGACTAGGAAAGACTTAGGTTCCCACGACCCAAAGGAGTGCGACGTGGCCAGCCTCGACACGTTTGGTGCCAGGAGCCAGCTGCGGGTCGGCCGCGGCGGCGACGAAGCCAGCTACGAAATCTTCCGGATCGGTCAGGTTGAGGGGTCGGCTGGGCTCCCGTACAGCCTCAAGATTCTGCTGGAGAACCTGCTGCGCACCGAGGACGGCGCGAACATCAACGCGGAACACATCCGGGCGCTCGGCGCCTGGGAAGCCCGCGCCGAGCCGAGTGTGGAGATCCAGTTCACCCCGGCGCGCGTACTCATGCAGGACTTCACCGGCGTGCCGTGCGTGGTCGACCTCGCCACCATGCGCGAGGCCGTCCGCGACCTCGGCGGCGACCCGACCAAGGTCAACCCGCTCGCCCCCGCCGAGCTGGTCATCGACCACTCGGTGATCGCCGACGTGTTCGGCCGGCCAGACGCGTTCGAGCGCAACGTCGAGCTCGAGTACGGGCGCAACAAGGAGCGCTACCAGTTCCTGCGCTGGGGGCAGGGCGCCTTCAACGAGTTCAAGGTCGTGCCCCCGGGCACCGGCATCGTGCACCAGGTCAACATCGAGCACCTGGCACGCGTGGTGGTGGCCAGGGGCGGCGTCGCGTACCCCGACACGCTCGTCGGCACCGACTCGCACACCACGATGGTCAACGGCCTGGGCGTGCTCGGCTGGGGCGTCGGCGGCATCGAGGCGGAGGCGGCCATGCTCGGCCAGCCGGTCAGCATGCTGATCCCCCGGGTCGTCGGCTTCAAGCTGTACGGCGAGCTGCCGGAGGGCTCCACGGCGACGGACCTCGTGCTCACCATCACGCAGCTGCTGCGCCAGCACGGCGTGGTCGGCAAGTTCGTGGAGTTCTACGGCTCGGGTGTCGCGGCGGTGCCACTCGCCAACCGGGCCACGATCGGCAACATGAGCCCCGAGTTCGGCTCGACCTGCGCCATCTTCCCGATCGACGAGGAGACCATCCGGTACCTGCGCTTCACCGGACGGACGGACGAGCAGGTGGCGCTGGTCGAGGCGTACGCCAAGGAGCAGGGCCTGTGGCACGACCCCGACGCCGACCCGACCTACTCGGAGTACCTCCAGCTTGATCTGTCCACTGTGGTCCCGTCGATCGCCGGACCACGACGCCCGCAGGACCGGGTGTCGCTGAGCGAGGCCAAGGCCGCCTTCCGGGCCACCCTGCCGGGGTACGTCAAGGCCGACGGCGCGCTCGACGAGGAGATCGTGGAGAGCTTCCCGGCCTCGGACGCGCCCGCGTCCAACGCCCGGGCCAACGGGCCGGGTCGGGCCCAGCAGCTGACGCCGGTGACCCTCGCCGACGGTACGACCTTCGAGCTGGACCACGGCGGCGTGGTCATCGCCGCGATCACCTCCTGCACCAACACGTCCAACCCGTCGGTGATGATCGGTGCCGCCCTGCTCGCCCGCAACGCCGTCGAGCGGGGCCTGGCCCGCAAGCCATGGGTGAAGACCACACTCGCCCCCGGCTCGAAGGTCGTCATGGACTACTACGAGCGTGCCGGGCTCACGCCCTACCTGGACAAGCTCGGCTTCAACCTGGTCGGGTACGGCTGCACCACCTGCATCGGCAACTCCGGCCCGCTGCCGGAGGAGATCTCCGCGGCCGTCAACGAGCATGACCTCGCCGTGGTCAGCGTGCTGTCCGGCAACCGCAACTTCGAGGGGCGCATCAACCCCGACGTCAAGCTCAACTACCTCGCCTCGCCGCCGCTCGTGGTGGCCTACGCGCTGGCCGGCACCATGGACATCGACCTGGCGCACGAGCCGCTCGGCATGGACCCGGCCGGCAAGCCGGTGTTCCTGAGCGACATCTGGCCATCGCCGCACGACGTGCAGGTGGTCATCGACAGCGCGGTCTCGGCCGAGATGTTCACCAAGGACTACGCCGACGTGTTCGCCGGCGACGACCGCTGGCAGTCGCTGCCCACCCCCACCGGGAACACGTTCGCGTGGGACCCTTCCTCGACGTACGTGCGCAAGCCGCCATACTTCGAGGGCATGACGCCTCAGCCGGCGCCGGTCACCGACATCACCGGCGCCCGGGTGCTGGCCTGGCTCGGCGACTCGGTGACCACCGACCACATCTCGCCGGCCGGCTCCATCAAGCCCGACTCCCCCGCCGGGCGGTACCTCATCGAGCATGGCGTCGACCGCAAGGACTTCAACTCGTACGGTTCCCGGCGCGGCAACCACGAGGTGATGATCCGCGGCACGTTCGCCAACATCCGGCTGCGCAACCAGCTCGTGCCGGGCGTCGAGGGCGGGTTCACCGTCAACCACCTCACCGGCGAGCAGACCACCATCTACGACGCGGCCATGGCCTACGCGGAGGCCGGGGTGCCGCTGCTCGTGCTGGCGGGCCAGGAGTACGGCTCGGGCTCCTCGCGGGACTGGGCCGCCAAGGGCACGATGCTGCTCGGCGTACGGGCGGTCATCGCGCAGAGCTACGAGCGCATCCACCGGTCGAACCTCATCGGCATGGGGGTGCTGCCGTTGCAGTACCCGGCCGGAAAGACCGCCGAGTCCCTGGGCCTGACCGGCAGCGAGACCTACTCGATCACCGGAATCGAGGCGCTGAACGGGGATGGCACGCCGCTGACCGTCGAGGTGAGCACCGACACGGGCGTGCGCTTCGATGCCGTGGTACGCATCGACACGCCGGGCGAGGCAGACTACTACCGCCACGGCGGCATCCTGCAGTACGTCCTGCGAAAGATGTTGGAGAGCTGACCATGGATGAACGGCCCATCCTCGGCATCATTCACGAGCTGGTCGAGGAGGAGCACGCGCTACGCGAGAAGGTGCTGGCCGGCGAGCTGTCGACCGATGACGAGCATGCCCGGCTGCGCCAGGTCGAGGAGGCCCTGGACCAGTGCTGGGACCTGCTGCGCCGGCGCCGAGCCGCCCACGACGCGGGCCTGGACCCCGACCAGGTCGCGCCGCGCCCGGTCGAGCAGGTCGAGGGGTACCTCCAGTGAGTCGCGCCATCGTCGTCGAGGCGTACGGCGGGCCCGAGGTGCTGATGCCGCGCGACCGCGAGCCGCCGGCACCGGGGCCGGGCGAGGTGGTCGTCGACGTCACCGCCAGCGGGGTCAACTACATCGACGTGTACCACCGCATGGGCCGCTACCCGAACCCGCTACCGTTCACCCCCGGCGTCGAGGGCACCGGAACGGTGTTGGCCGTCGGTTCCGGCGTGACCGAGCTGCGGCCCGGCGACCGGGTTGGGTGGGCGAGCGGCCTTGGCAGCTACGCCGAGCAGGCGGTGATCCCCGCCAGCCAGGCGGTCCCGCTGCCGGACGGCCTCGCCGAGGAGACCGCGGCCGCGGCCCTCCTGCAAGGCATGACCGCGCATTACCTGGTGCACGACAGCTACCCGGTCGAGCCCGGCGACATGGTGCTGGTGCACGCTGCCGCCGGTGGCATGGGCCTGCTGCTCACCCAGCTCGTCAAGCACCTGGGCGGCACGGTCATCGGGACCGCGTCCAGCGACGACAAGCGGCGGGAGGCCAGCGAGGCCGGCGCGGACCTGGTCGTCGGCTATGCGGAGGTTCTCGACGCGGTCTCCGAGCTCACCGGCGGTGCGGGCGTCGCCGCGGTCTACGACGGCGTCGGCAAGGACACGTTCGAGACGAGCCTGGCGAGCCTGCGGCGGCGAGGCTCGTTCGTCTCGTACGGATCGGCCAGCGGGCTGGTGCCGCCGGTCGACCCGATGCGCCTGTCCGCCGCCGGCTCGGTCTTCTTCAGCCGGCCGACGCTGGCACACTTCGTCGCGGAGCGCCACGAGCTGCTCCGCCGCGCCAGCGACGTCTTCGGCTGGGTGTCCAGCGGTGTCCTCACCATCCACATCGGTCAGCGGTATCCGCTGTCCGACGCCGCACAGGCGCACCGGGACCTCGAAGGCCGCCGTACGACCGGAAAGCTGCTGCTGCTGCCGTAGGGAGCACGAGAACGTGGTGAGTCTCCCGTGTGCCAGCACGGGAGACTCACCATGTTGCCGGTTATCCCCAGGTCGCGCCGGCGTCGGAGAGCAGCATGGCCGTCAGCGGGCCGGCGTCGACCGGCAGCCCCCGCTTGACGAACCAGCTGGCCACCACCGCCACGTCGCGGGTCAGGAACTCCTGCCCCCGCGGGTTGCTGACGATGTCGACCACCTGAGGCAGGTCGATCAGCACCAACCGTCCATTGTGGACAAGGATGTTGAACGGCGACAGGTCACCGTGCGCCAGGCCGGCACGCGCCAGCACGCTCAACGCGTCGACGAGCTGCCGCCACAGGTCGACCAGCTCGTCGACCGGTGGGCGGAGCTGCGCCAGCCGGGGTGCCGCGGTGCCGTCTGGGTCGCCGATGAACTCCAGCAGCACCTCGGTGCCGAGCAGCTGCACCGGGTACGGTACCGCCACGCATCCCAGCTCGGCGCCGACCGTCCAGAGCCGGACCAGCGCGTCGAACTCCGCGCTCGCCCACTGGCCGGCGAGCGCCTGCCGCCCGAACGCGGTACGGGTCGCCATCGCCCGGGTCACCCGGGACTCGCGTACCCGGCGGCCCTCGACATACCCGGCATCGCGGTGGAAGAGGCGGTGCTCGGTGCTGCGGTACCGCTTGGCGGCGAGGAGGCACGCCCGGTCGGTGCCTGGCATGCCGCGCTCGATGAGGTGCACGTCGGCTTCCTTGCCGGTCTTGAGCACGCCAAGCTCGGTGTCGACCGCGGCGAGCTCGGTCACCAGCCAGTCCGGGTAGGGCTCCGGGCCGCGCGGCGTCTGCAGGGCGTCCCACGTCGTCCAGCGGTCACCCGACTCCGGGGTGTCCACATCGGATGGTTCCGGCGCCTCACGCCGGTAGCGTTTCAGAACCTGTGGATCGTCGTCGTCGAACCCGCGCTTGTTCGGGCCGCTCGGTTCGTCGTCGTCAAACACGTCGTCAAACACGTCGTCAAACACTGTGAAGTCTCCTGGATGAGAAGGAAGGCAGGCAGGATGGACCGCCGGAAGGGCGCAGGCATCGGACTACCTCCCCTCACATCGCAGGGTCGTGCGAACCCCGTGAGCCTGGAGCATGAACAACGGCTGGCGCAACCGGTTTTCAGCCGTTGGCCAGCACGATGGCGATCGCGGCGATAACGCCGTCGGCCGTGCGCGTCGGGGCGTACCGCCGCTCCATCCAGCTGCGCCCGCGGTGCAGCCATACGCTGGGCGCGCCGATGGCCGCCGCCCCACCGACGTCCGCCTCCGGGCTGTCGCCGACCACCCAGGCCCCGGTCAGCCGCATCCGGACCCGGTGCGCGGCGATCGCGAAGATGCGCGGGTTCGGCTTGGTGACGTCGGCCTCCTCGGAGATGACCCAGTCGGCGACGTACCGGTCCAGCCCGGTCCGTTTGATCTTCGCCTCCTGCAGCCGGGTCTCGCCGTTGCTCACCACCACGGGTATCCAGCTGGAGTCCTCGGCGATGCGCAGCGCGCACGCCACGAGTGGGTCGAGGCGCAGGTAGTCCAGGACGCCCTCGCGCAACGCCTCGACCAGGTCGATCGACGGGATGCGCAGCTGGTACCGGTCCCGGATCGCCTCGGTCAGGTCCCACGGCGAGGTCAGGCCGTCGGCGTCAACCGACAGCAGCCAGTCCAGATCGTCCGCCGGAGCGCCGATGTCCGCCAGGAAGCTCTTGCCCCATGATCGGAACGCACCTGCGCGGTCGAGCAGCGTGTCGTCGAGACCCAGGAGCAACAAGGGCACGTCGGCACCTTACGTTAGCTTGTCCCCTTTTTGACAGTCCCCCGAGCTGAAGACTCACCGGACACGCAGCCACCGCCGCCCGCCCAGGTCCGTGCGCCGGTCGAGCAGCATCCGGTGCTTTGTGCGTACTCTCACAAGCTCTGCCGGGTCGAGGTCGGCGACCACGATCGCCTCGCCCTCGTCGGCGGCTCGCGCCAGGGGTTGTCCCTGCGGGTCGAAGACCGCGGACCCGCCGCAGAACAGCCACTCGCCCGACCCCCCGACCGAGTTGGCGAAGACGACGTACATCGTGTTGTCCAGCGCCCGAGCGGCGTAGTAGAGATCGCGGCGATGCTGCGAACCGGTAAGGAACGCGCTCGGGCACAGGTAGCCGTGCGCGCCGTCGCCGGCCGCGGCCCTGCCATGCTCGGGAAAGCAGCCGTCGTAGCAGATGCCTAGCGCCAGCCGCCAGCCGTCCACCTCGATCGACACGCCCGCGTCACCCGGCGTGAACAGCGCATTCTCGTCCGGCCCCCACAGGTGCTGCTTGTCGTACGCCGCGGTGATCGCGCCGGTGCCCTCCACCAGCAGCGACGACAGCGTGCGCCGCCCGTCCGGCCGGCGTACCGCCGCGCCGACCAGCACCACGGTCGCGTGGTCGGCGGCGGCCGCGGTGAGCGGGTCCAGGCGCGCGTCGGCGACGCGGCCGCCCTCGTCGGCGGCCAGATCGGTGCCAGCGGGGTCCGCGCGCAGCGTCGGCGGGTGGTAGGCGGGCAGGAAAAGCTCCGGGAGTACGCACAGAGCCGCCCCTTCGCCCGCCGCCTGCTGGACGAGGCGGGCGGCGGTCGTCGCGTTGCCGGCGATCTCGCCCGGCAGCGCCTCGGCTTGCACCGCGGCCACTCGCAACGGCTTCATGACCGCCATCGTGACACGTGCGCGGCCGTTGACGAGCCGGCCCGCTCTCCAAGCCGTACGTACGGATTGCATCGCACCCGCCGGCCTGTCACGATCGACCGGTGCCCAGGGTGAGCCAGGACCAGCTCGACGCGCGCCGCCGGCAGATCCTCGAAGGCGCCCGGACCTGCTTCGCACGGCACGGGTACGAGGGAGCGACCGTGCGGCGCCTGGAAGACGCGACAGGGCTCTCCCGTGGCGCGATATTTCACCATTTCCGGGACAAGGAGTCGCTGTTCCTCGCCGTGGCCGAGGACGACGCCGCCGCGATGGTCGCCACGGTCGCCGAGCACGGGTTGGTCCAGGTGATGCGTGACCTGCTCACCCAGGCAGCCGCGGAAGCCGACGGCGACCCGGTCGCCGGCTGGCTCGGTACTCAGCTGGAGGTGTCGCGGCGCCTGCGTACCGACCCGGCGTTCGCGAAGCGGTGGGCGGCGCGCGCCGAGGCGATCGCGTCGGCGACCCGGGACCGGCTGGTTCGCCAGCGCGAGGCGGGCGCGCTCCGGACCGACGTGCCGGTCGACGTCCTGGCCCAGTTCCTCGAGCTGGCCTATGACGGCCTCGTCCTGCACCTGGCGACCGGGCGCCCTGCCGCAGACCTCGGCGCCGTGCTCGACCTAGTCGAGGCCGCCGTCCGCCGCTGAGCCGGCTGGCGCTCGCCTCCGCTCGCGCGGCGCACCGGCTCTTCAGGCGCGGTCTTCCTTCGTCGCTGCGCTCCTCTGTCCAGACCGCGCCCGCCGGTGCGCTCAGTCCGCGTACTGCTCGCGGGGGACCAGTACCACCGGCTCGGGGCCGGTGGCATCGTCGAACGGTCGCGGCGAGTCGGCCACGGCGAACTGGGTGCGGTACAGCTCGGCGTAGAGCCCGCCGGCCGCCACGAGCTCGTCGTGGGTGCCCCGCTCGACGATGCGCCCCTTGTCCAGGACGAGGATCTGGTCGGCCTCGCGTACGGTCGACAGCCGGTGCGCGATGACCAAGGCGGTACGCCCGACGAGCGCCTCGGACAGCGCCCGCTGCACGGCCGCTTCGGACTCCGAGTCCAGGTGGGCGGTCGCCTCGTCGAGGATCACGATCGAGGGCGCCTTGAGCAGCAGCCGGGCAATGGCGATCCGTTGCTTCTCGCCGCCGGAGAACCGGTACCCCCGCTCCCCCACGACCGTGTCCAGGCCGTCGGGCAGGCTGCGCACCAGGTGTCCCACCTGAGCCCGGTCCAGCGCCCGCCACAGGTCCTCGTGGGCCGCCTCCGGCCGGGCGTAGCGCAGGTTCTCGGCGATGGTCTCGTGGAACAGGTGCGCGTCCTGCGTGACGACGCCGATCGTGTCGCGCAGCGACTGCAGCGACGCGTCGCGCACGTCTACGCCGCCGACGAGCACGGCGCCGTCGGTCACGTCGTAGACCCGTGACACGAGCATCGCGGCCGTGGACTTGCCGGCGCCGGACGGGCCAACCAGAGCCACCATCTGTCCGGGCAGCACCTCGAAGCTCACCCCGCGCAGCACGGGTGCGGTGATCGTGCGGTCCAGCGTCGCCACGTCTTCCAGCGAGGCGAGCGAGACCTCGGCGGCACTGGGGTACCGGAACTGCACGTCCCGGAGCTCCACCCGAGCCGAGCCCGGCGGAACCGTTACCGCATCGGGCTTCTCGGCGATGGACGGGGCGAGGTCGAGCACCTCGAAGACCCGCTCGAAGGAGACCAGCGCGCTCATCACGTCGACCCGGACGTTGGACAGCGCGGTCAACGGCCCGTACAGCCGGGTCAACAGCAACGCGAGCGTGACGACGGTGCCTGCGCTGATCTGGCCGCGCACCGCCAGGAAGCCGCCAAGGCCGTAGGTCAGCGCCTGGGCGAGCGAGGCGACCAGCAGCATGCCGACGAAGAAGACCCGGCTGTACATCGCCGAGCGCACGCCGATGTCGCGGACCCGGGCGGCCCGCTGCTCGAACCGAGCCGCCTCGGCGTCGGGGCGGCCGAACAGCTTGACCAGCAAGGCACCGGCCACCCCGAACCGCTCGGTCATCGTGGCGTTCATCTGGGCGTCGAGCTGGTAGGACTCGCGGGTGATCTCGGCCAGGCGCCGCCCGACCCGCCGGGCCGGCAGGATGAACACCGGCAGGAGCACCAGCGACAGCGCGGTGATCTGCCAGGACAGCGTGAACATCACGGCGGCCGTGAGCGTGAGCTGGATGACGTTGCTGACCACGCCGGACAGGGTCGAGGTGAACGCCCGCTGGGCGCCGAGCACGTCGTTGTTGAGGCGGCTGACCAGGGCGCCGGTCTGGGTGCGCGTGAAGAACTGCAGCGGCATGCGCTGGACGTGGTCATAGACCTTGGTGCGCAGGTGGAGGATGATGCCTTCGCCGATGCGGGCCGAGTACCAGCGCTGGACCAGCGATAACAGCGCGTCGGCGAGCGCCAGGGCTCCGATGAGCAGCGCGGTGCGCACCACCGCTGCGGCGGCACCGGGCCCGTCCCTGGTGATCTGGTTGATGACGCCACCGGCGAGCACCGGGGTGGCCACGCCGATCCCGGCGGCGACCACGACAGCGAGCAGGAAGACCGCGATGTCGCGCCGGTAGGGCCGGGCGAAGGCCATGATCCGGCGAGCGGTGGCCGCTCCGATCTTCCGGCCGGCGAGCTCGCCTTCGCGGCGCATGGCGCGCAGCATCTCCCAGCCGCCCATGGGATGGCCCACCTTCTCACCTCCAGCCCACCACGTGATGACCGCGGCTTGCGCACGACCACAGCCGCAAGCCGGCGATGCGATTGAGTCTGCCCGACGGGTATGACAACTTCGGAGGTAACCGACTTCTTCCCGGCCGGTCCTTACTCGGCCAGGCCGGCCAGATCCCGTATGCGGCGTACCTGGGCGGCCCGTTCAGCCGCTTCCTGGCCGTCGAAGTCGCGGCTTGCGGCGGCCGCGAGCAACGCCTTGATCTCGATGACGGCGTCGCGGGGCGCCGCGAGCACCGCGGCCGCGAGGTCGGCGGTGGCCGCGGCGAGGTCGGCAACGGGTACGACCAGGTTCGCCAGCCCGATCCGCCCGGCCTCGTCGGCCGCGACCCGCCGCGCGGTCACGCAGATCTCCAGCGCCCGGGCATAGCCCACCAGCTCCACCAGCCGTTTCGTGCCGCCCAGGTCGGGCACCAGGCCCAGGCTCACCTCGGCCATCGTGAACTTCGCGTCATCAGCCAGGACGCGCAAATCGCAGGCCAGGGCGAGCTGGAAGCCGGCGCCGATCGCATGGCCCTGCACGGCGGCGATGCTGACCAGGTCGGGGCGGCGCAGCCAGGAGAAGGCTTCCTGGTACTCGCTGATCTGTGCCACCGCCTCGTCGGCCGGCAGCGGGGCGATCCGGGAAAGGAGACCGTCCGGCGCCTGTGCCACCGACAGGTCGAGGCCCGCGGAAAATGCCCGCCCCTCCCCGCGGACCACCACAACGCGCACTTCGCCGGTTAACGTTCTGCCGTAGTCGCGCAGCGCCATCCACATTTGCGGGGTCTGCGCGTTGAGAACATCGGGCCGGCACAACGTGACCGTGGCCACCGGCCCGTCGCATTCGAGTCGGATACCTACCGACGATTCGGCCGAGGAGTCGACCGGAGTCGATTCTCCGTCCGATGTCGGAATGGCCGACGGGGTCACGCCTTCTTGCGTCGCCGGGCGCCACCCCGCTGGCGAAGCTGCACGCCGGACTCGGTGAGCACCCGGTGCACAAATCCGTAGGAACGGCCGGTCGAGGCAGCGAGCGCACGGATGCTCTCACCGTTCGTGTACCGCTTCACCAGGTCCTTTGCGAGAGTCTGGCGTTCGGCTCCGACGATCCGGCGACCCTTCTCGGTGCTGGTGGTGGTGGCGGTGGCTGCCATGGTAATTCCTCACGTCCCAGACTGAGCGGTTGGTGCGGTCTCACCTATTAGACCGCCTCGGACGATCATGCGCCAGATATGAACACCACGCCAACCGACACGCACGAGCCTGTCAGCCACCCGATAGCGTGATGCGCCGTGACGAGCGAACCGCGCGAGCCCGCGTGGTACCCCATCCAACGCCCGTCCCGGGAGTGGCTCGACGCCGCCGGCTGGCTCGCGATCGCGGTCGTCGGGCTGGCGCTGACCGGCCTCGCGGTGCATGGTGGCGTGCAGCTCGGCACCGCCAGCGCGCCGTTCCTCGGCCGGTACCGACTCCAGATCGGGCCGGCGAGCCTGCTGGCGCCCGCGGTCGCCGCCGGCGTGCTGGTCGTCACCGTGCGCGGCTGGGTCAACCGGCTCCGCTGGGGCCCGGTGCTGCTGGTCGGGTACGCGGCGGCGATGTTGTGGGGGCTGTCGCTGGCCCTGGTGGACGGCACCACGGGCCTGACCAGGGCGCTGGACTCACCGGAGGATTACTTCGCCGACCTCGACGCGGTCGGCGACAAGCCGCTGGAGTTCGTCCGCCACTTCACCGACCACGCCGCGGAGCACTCGGTCGCGACGCGTGGCCATCCCCCGGGGCCGGTACTGCTGCTCTGGAGCCTGCACCGGCTCGGCGTGACCGACCGGCTGGCGCTCGGCCTCGTGCTGACCGCGCTCGGGGCGCTGACCGTACCGCTGGTCCTCGCCGCCGTACGCAACGCGTGCGGCGAGACAGCCGCCCGGCACTACCTTCCGGTGCTGACCCTGGCCCCGTACGCGGTCTGGATGGTGGTGAGCGTCGACGGCGTCGTCGCGGTGCTCGGCGCAGCCACCCTCGCCGCCGGGGTACGGGCCAGTGCCCGCGACTGCACCGGCTGGCGGGCGGCTGGCTGGGCGGTCGTCGCCGGGCTGCTCGCCGGCACCGCCGCCCTGTTCTCCTACGCCGCGCCTTGGCTGGGCCTGTCGGTGGTGTTCGGTTACTTCGCGCGCCGGCGACCGTTCCTCAACCTCGGCACCGGCCTGGCCGCGCTGGTACCCATCCTGGGCGCCCAGCTCCTCGGCTTCCGCTGGGTCGACGGGCTCCTCGCCGCGCACAGCGACTACGCCAGCCGGGTCGAGCCGTACCGGTCCGTCGTATGGTGGAGCGGGATCAGCCTGGTCGCCCTCGTCCTGGCGGTGGGACCGCCGCTGTTCGCGGGCCTGCGCAAGGTACGCAACACGCCCGGCTGGCCGTTCCTGGTCGGTGCCGGCGCGGCCGTGGTGTTCTCGGTGCTCGCCGGCCTCGCGCGGGGCGGCGTGGAGCACGCCTGGCTGCCGTTCTTCCCCTGGCTGACCGTCGCCGCGGTGGCGCCCGAGCGCCAGGGCGGCCCGCCCGCGCCGGCCCCGCTCCTGCTGGCTGGGCTCGGCGCCGTCGTCGCCGTCGTCGTCGAGGCGGTCCTCGCCACGCCGTGGTAAGGCGGCCGGCCCGCGAAGCGGGCGCAGCCACGGGAGGACGACCGGGTCAAGCGAGCTCGACCAGCTCGAGCAGGTCGTCGCTCCAGGCGTCCTCGACGCCGTCGGGCAGCAGGATCGCCCGGTCCGGCTTGAGGGCGGCCACCGCGCCGGGGTCGTGGGTGACGAGCACGATCGCCCCCGGGTAGCGGGCGATCGCGTCGAGCACCTGCTCGCGGCTCAACGGGTCGAGGTTGTTCGTCGGCTCGTCGAGCAGCAGCACGTTCGCTCCCGAGCAGACCAGCGTGGCCAGCGCCAGCCGCGTCTTCTCCCCACCGGAGAGCACCGCGGCCGGCTTGTCCACGTCGTCGCCGGTGAACAGGAACGCGCCGAGGATGCGCCGTAGCTCGCCGTCGGTCTGGGCCGGCGCCGCCGAGCGCATGTGCGCAAGGACGGTACGCGAGACGTCCAGCGTCTCGTGCTCCTGCGCGTAGTACCCGATCCGCAGGCCGTGCCCGGGTGTCACCTCGCCCGTGTCCGGTGGCAGGAGCCCGGCCAGGATGCGCAGCAGGGTGGTCTTGCCGGCGCCGTTGAGCCCCAGGATCGCCACGCGCGAGCCGCGGTCGACGGCCACGTCGACGTCGCAGAAGACCTCCAGCGAACCGTACGACTTGGACAGTCCGGTGGCCGTCAACGGCGTACGGCCACAAGACGCCGGGGTCGGGAAGCGCACCTTCGCCGCCTTGTCGGAGGCGCGCTCGGGCTCTAAGCCAGCCAGCAGCCGCTCGGCGCGGCGGGCCATGTTCTGCGCCGCCACGGCCTTGGTGGCCTTGGCCCGCATCTTGTCGGCCTGCGCCAGCAGGGCGCTGGCCTTCTTCTCGGCGTTGGCCCGCTCGCGGTGGCGGCGCCGCTCGTCGGTCTCCCGCTGCTCCAGGTAGAGCCTCCAGCCGACGCTGTAGACGTCGATCGTGGAGCGGTTGGCGTCGAGGTACCAGACCTTGTTCACCACCGCTTCCAGCAGCGAGGCGTCGTGGCTGACCGCGATCAGCCCGCCCTTGTGGCCGGCCAGGAAGCCGCGCAGCCAGGTGATCGAGTCGGCGTCGAGGTGGTTCGTCGGCTCGTCGAGCAGCAACGTCCCATCACCGGCGGCGTCGCCGAACAGGATGCGCGCCAGCTCGACGCGCCGCCGCTGCCCACCCGACAGCGTGCCCAGCGGCTGGCCGAGCACCCGGTCGGGCAGGCCGAGGTTGGCGCAGATGCGGGCGGCTTCGGCCTCGGCCGCGTACCCACCGAGACCCGCGAACCGGTCCTCTAAGGCGCCGTAGCGGCGGATCGCGCGGTCGTCGCCGGCCAGGGCCGGCTCCAGGCGCTCCATCTCGGCCAGCAGCGTGTCCAGGCCACGAGCGGAGAGCACGCGGTCGCGCGCGCTCATGTCGAGGTCTCCGGTGCGCGGGTCCTGCGGCAGGTACCCGACCGGGCCGCGCCGCTCGATCCGGCCGGCGAACGGCAGCGCCTCACCGGCGAGGACCCGCAAGGCCGTGGTCTTGCCGGCCCCGTTCCGGCCGACGAGGCCGATGCGGTCGCCGGGCTGCACCCGCAGCGTGGCACCGGCGAGCAGGATCCGCGCTCCGGCGCGCAGCTCCAAATCGGTGGCGGTGATCATATCGGTGGCTCGCCCTCACATATCGACGGATTGACCAGGGCACACGTCAGCACCGGCCGCAGGTGCGGTCGGTGCGGGGCTGGTCATCCTGTGCAGAGCACCACGGCGTCGAGTGTACCGGGCGGGGCCGGTTCGACCGCCACAGGATTATCCCGCCGCGCGAGCGGGTACACCGCTGATGCCATGGACATCAATGAGAATGCCGACCTGGACACCAGCCAGGTCGAAGACGTGCGCGGATCCGGCGGCGGGTACGTCGGCGGTGCCGGCACGCCGGGCGGCGTCGGCGGGATCCCGATCCCGATCGGTGGTGGCAAGCTCGGGCTGATCATCACGGTCGTCGTGGTGCTGGGCATGCTCATCCTTGGCGGCACCCTCGGCCGCGGGATGCTCGGCGACGACGGTTCCAGCGGCGGCGGCGACCTGGCCGAGAAATGCTCCACCGCCAACCCCAACCGCTTCCAGGAGACCGACTGCCGCAACCTGCTCTACGTCAACTCGATCCAGGCGTACTGGGAGAAGGCGCTGCCCGAGACGTTCGGCAGGCCGTACCAGAAGGCCAGCACCGTCTTCTTCTCCAACGCGGTCAACACCGGCTGCGGCTCGGCGGACTCCGGCGTCGGCCCGTTCTACTGCCCCGTGGACCGGCACGTCTACATCGACCTGACGTTCTACAACGAGCTCGCCACCAGGTTCGGGGCCAGGGGCGCGTTCGCCCAGCCGTACGTGCTGGCTCACGAGTACGGCCACCACGTGCAGAACCTGCTCGGCACCAGCGACCAGGTCAGGCGGGCCGAGCAGAGCGACCCGACCAACGCCAACCGGTACTCGGTGATGCTGGAGCTGCAGGCGGACTGCTACGCCGGCGTCTGGTCCAAGCACGCCACCGAGACCACCAGCGCGCAGGGCAAGCCGCTGTTCACCCGGATCACCCAGGAGGACATCCAGCAGGCGGTGGACACCGCGGCGGCGATCGGCGACGACACCATCCAGAAGAAGATGGGCGGCCGGGTGGACGAGTCGAAGTTCACCCACGGTACGTCCGCGCAGCGCCAGCACTGGTTGCAGGAGGGCTACAACACCGGCAACCCCAAGGCCTGCGACACCTTCGGCAACGGCTGACGCACGCGCCGGCAACGGCTGACGCGACCGCCCGGTTGAACCGTTCCCCCGCTGTTGACGTGATTTTCAACAATGAGTGTTGACGTAGAGAATCACATCAGCCAAGGGGTGGGGCATGGCCGCTCGTGCCGGGCGCGATCGGTGGCACCGGGTATCCGCCGGGGTAGGTGTCGCCGTGTTGGCGGGCGCGCTGGTGGTGACCGCCGGCATGAAGGGCTACCCAGCGGACCGGCCCCGGCTGCTGTCCGGGGCGGCATGGTTGGCCTCCTCGCAGGTGGGTCAGGTGACCCTGCTGGACGGTTCGTCGGCCGAGGTGGCCGCGCAGGTTTCGGTGGCGGCCAAGGGCGAACGGCTGGACGTGGTGCAGCAGGGCAGCACGGCGTACGTGGTCAACCGCTCGGCCGGCTCGCTGCGACGGGTGGACGGCGCCACCTTCGAGGTCAGCGCGCCCGTCACGCCGGTCGATGACGCCCGTGGGGGCCTGGTGGCGTTCGCCGGCCCGCACGGCCTCTATGCCCTGGACACCCGGCGCGGGGTGCTGACCGCCACCGATCCGATCACCCTGGCCAACCAGGGTGGCCTGGTGTCGTTAGCCGTCCAGATCGAGGCCCAGGCGGCCACGGTGGACGAAGCCGGCCGGCTGTGGGTGCTGGACACGGCCACCGGTGACCTGATCTGGCTTGACCGCGGTACGCGTCACCTGCGACGGGCCGCCGCCAGCAGCGGCGCCGGCCTGTTGACCCTCGCGGACGGCGCGCCGGTCCTGGTCGACACCGCCCGGCGCACCGCGGCCCGGCTGGACCCCAAGACCGGCGCCACTCGTTCGGTCACGGTCTTGGACATGCGAGCCGGGGAGCGGGTTCAGGTCGCCGGTTCCCCGCACTTCCCGCGGCTGTACCTGACAGCCGCCCGTGGCGTGCTCAGTGTCTGCGAGCTGACCGCGGACAGCTGCGGCACGGTGGTGCCGCTGGCCGCCGACTCCACCGACCTGGGCCCGCCGGTGGAGACCAGCGGTCGGGTGTTCGTGCCCGACTACACCACCGGCCGGGTCTGGATCGTCGACCTGCGGGAGAAACGGATCGTGGCCAGCCCCCGGGTGCTCAGCCCGCAGACCAGGTTCCAGCTGCTGGTACGAGACGGGTTGGTGTTCTTCAACGACCCCGACGGCCCGGATGCGGGCGTCATCCGCCTCGACGGCGGCGTGCGTACCGTGACCAAGTACGACCCGAAGGACCCCGACGGCGGTCTGGACCACCCCGGGGGCCAGACGGGCCTGGGTGAGGCCGGCAGCGACCAGCCGGTCGACCAGCCACCGCCGAACCCTCCCGGCACCACCCCGTCCAGGCAGCCGGAACCGCCGCCGGTGGAACGACCGACCGTGCGGATCGTGGTGTCGACGGTCGAGCCGTTCGTCGGTGATCCGGTCAACCTGCAGGCTGTTGGCGCGCCCGGCAAGCCGCAACCCACCGGAGCCCGGTGGGACTTCGGCGACGGTCAGACCGCGTCGGGCGTGCGCGCGACGCACCAATGGGATGCGCCCCGCACCTACCAGGTCAGCGTCCAAGCCACCTTCCCGGGCAACCGGACGGCCACCACCTCCGTCACCATCCGCGTGGTGACCCGGCCAGTGACCCGCCCGGTGCTGACCGTCCAGCGACCCGTCAGCGGCACCATCACCGGCCCGAACGGCATCAGCTGCCCGGGTACGTGCACCGCCACGTTCGATCCCGGCCAGCGGGTCACCCTTACCGCCCAGCCCACCGCCCCCAACGTCCAGCTCAGCTGGGGCGGCGCCTGTGGAGGTACGGCCGCCGGCACCCCCTGCACCGTGACGATGACGGCCAACCGAACCGTGTCCGCCACCTTCGGGTCCCCGACGGTAGCGCTGACGGTGATCCCGCCAACCAATGGCAGGGTCACCGGCAACGGCGGCATCAACTGCCCGGGCACCTGCACGGCCACCTTCAGCCCGGGCACCCGGATCACGCTGACGGCGACGCCGGACCCCGGCTTCGGCGTGCTCTCCTGGGGTGGCGACTGCGGTGGCAGGACCCGAACCTGCACCCTGGCCATGACCACCAACCGGACCGTCTCGGTGCGCTTCGACACCCGTAAGACGCTCAATGTCTCGGTGACCCAGTTCGAGCCCGACGGCGGTGCCGGTGTGCAGGGCCCCGGCGGGCTGTTCTGCCAGGCGAACTGCACGTGGACGTTTGACCCGGGACAGCGGATCACGCTCACCGCCGTCGACCAGGGTCTGGACTTCCTCGGCTGGGGCGGTGACTGCGCCGCCCGCGGCACGAACCCGACGTGCACCCTGACCATGGACCGGAACCGGTCCGTCTCGGTGCGCTTCGACATTCTCTAACGACGCCTACGGATCCGGCTGCTCCAGCCGGATCCGCACCGTCCGCGCGCCACGCACGGCCGCTTGCAGCACGTTCAACTTCGGATCAGGTACGTCCAGGAAGCGCGCCGACCGCAGCGGCGCGAGGCTTGCGAGCCGGGCATCGGAGAGCACCGCGTCCACCAGGCGGCGGTCGCCGCCGGCCACCAGCGCGTCGAGCCGCCCGGTTTCCGGCAGCAGGAGCCGCACCGCCACCTCGGTGGCCGCCTCGACGAGCGCCTTGGCCTGGTTCTCCCTCCGCCGGGCGAAGCGCTGCTGCGACCAGCCACCCGCGGCGGTACGGCTCTGCACGTAACGACTGTCCACCTTGGACGCCACAAGCTCGGTACCCGTCGCCACGCCGACGGCGAAGCCGCCGCGCCGGACCAGCAGCAGCCCGAGCCGGCGTTCCTGCTGAGCGGCGGCGACGAACCCGTCGAGGTCGACGGGTTCGGGCGTGCCGGGCGGGGTGTGGCACATGGCCACCTCGCCGTCCGCGGCGCGCAGGCGGATCGCGTATCCGTCGATGTCCACCGTGGACGGACCGTGCCGTTCGGTGAAGCCGGCCAACCAGCGCGGCAGCCGCTCGGGGTCGACCTCCACCCACCGCCCCGTCATGGCGCCGCCTCGCTCCGCAAGCTCCGCGCGGCGCCGCCATGACGTGCCAGCTGGACCTCGCTTCGCTCGGTCATGGCACGATCGTGCCATGTCTCTGCCCGGCACGGTCCTGGAACGGTTGATGGCGACCTACGGCTCGGCTCGCGACGACGAGCGCGCAGCCGCGATGCGGGCGTACATGCGAGACCAGTTCCCGTTCTTCGGGATCACCAACGCGCGACGGCGGGCGCTGTCCCGAGAGGTGCTGGCCGGGCTGCCCCGCCCCGACGAGGCAGACCTGCGGGAGGTCGCGCTCGCCTGCTGGAAGCTGCCCGAGCGGGAGTACCAGTACTTCGCTTGCGACTGGCTGCGCCGGCACGCACGCGTCTGTACGCCCGACTTCCTGGCCACCGCGCGCACGCTGATCACCGACAAGTCGTGGTGGGACACCGTCGACGCGCTCGCGGCACACCTGGTCGGCCCGATCGTCGCCAACCACCCGGCGATCGTGTCCACAATGGACGAATGGGCCGGCGAGGAGAACACCTGGTTGGCCCGGACGGCAATCCTGCACCAGCTGACCTACAAGGAAGCCACCGACACCGAGCGCCTGTTCCGGTACTGCCTGACCCGCGCCGACCATCGCGACTTCTTCATCCGCAAGGCGATCGGCTGGGCACTGCGGCAGCACGCCTGGACCGATCCTGGAGCCGTCCGCCGGTTCGTGGCCGCGCATACCGACCGGCTCTCGCCCCTGTCGGTGCGCGAGGCGCTCAAGAACGTGGCCTAACGCTGGTCGGCGTGTGCGTTCAGGGCTTGCCGGAGGTAGCTCTTGGGCCTGGAGCCGATGATCGAGCCGACGACCTGTCCCCGGCGGAACATCAGCAGCGTCGGCAGGGACATGACAGCATAGGTCCGCGTGACGTTCGGGTTCTCGTCGCTGTTGAGCGTGGCGACGACGATCCGTTCGCCGAGCTCTCCGGCCAGCTCGGCGAGGCTCTTCGCGATCATCTTGCAGGGCGGGCACCAGTCCGCCCAGAAATCGACCACGACGGGCCGGTCGCTGGCCAGGACCGCCTCGGCGAAGGTGTCGTCGGTGACGGTGATCAGCGAGCCGGTTCCCGACTCTTGAAGCACGTTTCCTCCCGTTGCGCGATCGCGTGGGTCAGCTGGGCGTGGAGCCGCTGCCGTACCGCGCTGAGCCGGTCGATGCAGGCGTCGACCTCGGCGAGCTTGCGCCGCAGCACGGCCACCGAGTCCGGGCACACATCGCCGGAGCTGTTGCCGGCGCGCAGGCAGGCGACGAACGGGCGGATGTCGTCCAGGCCGAAGCCGACGGCGAGCAGGGCCCGGATCTCGTGCACGATCCGCAGCTCAGCCTCGTCGTAGACGCGATAGCCGTTGGCGGAGCGCTGGGCATATACCAACCCGTTCGCCTCGTAGTACCGCAGGGTGCGGGTGCTCGTGCCGGCGCGCTCAGCCAGCTCGCCGATCAGCATCCGACCTCCTTCAACCGCCCGTCGCAGCCACGCTAAACCTTGCCGTCGGTGTCAAGGCAACCAGCTGGAACCCGTGCCGTACAGGGCTCGTCAGTCACGGTGCGTTCACTACGGCACACCCCGCCGCCACGAGCACGGCTGCGCCCGATGCTCCAACCAGACCCAACCCAGGCCAGGGCGACGAATCGTGGACACGTCAACTCGCCTGGGACCAGGTGGAGACCTGAACAGTCGGCGCCCGTAGTCGGGGAAGCTATTCTTGGGACTCCAAGGTCTGCCGCAACGCGGGCGGAGGCGCAGATGAACAACACGACGGTCGTCTTGATCACCGTCGTGGCGCTGATGAGTATGGTCGTGTGGTTCGATTCGCGCTGCCTGACGGACTTGGCCCGGACCAGCGACCGCGATCTGCGCTACTTCAACCGCAACACCTGGGCGCTGGTCATCGTGTTGTCGTTCCCTGTCGGCCCACTGCTGTACCTGCTTTACGGCAAGGGTCCGCGTCGGTACAGTTAGCGATCTTGCTGGGTCAGACGTTGAACCCCAGCGCCCGGAGCTGGTCGCGCCCCTCGTCGGTGATCTTGTCCGGACCCCACGGCGGCATCCACACCCAGTTGATCCGAACGTCGCTCACCAGCCCCCCGCCCGGACCGCTGCATAGCGCCTGGTGGGCCTGGTCTTCGATCACGTCGGTCAACGGGCAGGCCGCCGACGTCAGCGTCATGTCAAGGGTCGCCACGTTGTCGTCGTCGACGTGGATGCCGTACACCAGGCCCAGGTCGACGACGTTGATGCCGAGCTCAGGGTCCACAACGTCCTTCATCGCCTCTTCGACGTCGGCCACCGCCGCCTTCGAAAGCTGCTCGCTCATGCCGATACCTCGCTTGTCTCGGCGCTGTCCATTGCCCGCGAGAGCGCATCCTTGAACGCCATCCACGGTAGCAGCGCGCACTTGACCCGGGCCGGGTATCGCGCCACGCCGGAAAAGGCCACGCCGTCGCCCAGCACCGCCTCGTCCGGCTCGACCCGGCCGCGGCCGGTCATCAGCGCGTGGAAGGCGTCGTGCCGGGCCAGCGAGTCGGCAACGGTGGCCCCGCTCACCAGCTCGTGCAGCACGCTGGCCGACGCCCGGCTGATGGAGCACCCCTCACCCTCGTGCGAGACCTCCGCGACCACATCGCCGTCGAGCGACACCCGCACGGTCACCTCGTCACCGCACGTCGGGTTGACGTGGTGCGCCTCGGCGTCGAACGGCTCGCGCAGGCCCCGCCCGTGCGGGCGCTTGGCGTGCTCCACCAGAAGCTCTTGGTACAGGTCCATCAACCAAACACCTTCCGCACCGTTTCGAGGCCGCGGACGAGTGCGTCGATCTCGTCGGTCGTCGTGTACAGGTAGAACGAGGCCCGGGTGGTCGCCGGCACGCCGAACCGCAGGCATGTCGGCCGGGCGCAATGGTGCCCGACCCGGACCTCAACGCCTTCGCCGTCGAGCACCTGCCCGACGTCGTGCGGGTGGATCCCGTCAAGGGCGAACGAGATCGTGGCGCCGCGCCCGATCGGGACCTCCGGCCCGAAGATCCGAAGCCCGGGCACGGTGTGCATCGCGTCCAGCGCGTACGCGGCGAGCTGCTTCTCGTGCCAGGCGATGGCCTCCATGCCGACGCCAGAAAGGTAGTCGACGGCGGCCCCCAACCCGACCGCCTGGGCGATCGGCGGCGTGCCCGCCTCGAAGCGCATCGGGGGCGGGGCGAAGGTGGAGCCGGTCATCTCGACCGTCTCGATCATCGAACCGCCGCCCAGGAACGGCGGCATCGCCTCCAGCAGCTCGCGGCGCGCCCACAGGGCGCCGATCCCGGTGGGGCCGAGCATCTTGTGCCCGGTGAAGGCCAGGAAGTCCACGCCGAGGCGGGCGACGTCGACCGGCAGGTGCGGTACCGACTGGGACCCGTCGAGCATCACCAGCGCGCCGACCTCATGGGCCCGTTCGGTGATCCGCGCGGTCGGGTTGATCGTGCCCAGGATGTTCGAGTAGTGGACGTAGGAGACCAGCCTGGTCCGCTCGTTGACCAGACTGTCCACATCGGACTCGTCCAGCCGGCCCGCGTCGGTGATGCCGAACCAGCGCAGGGTCGCGCCGGTACGCTGGCACAGCAGCTGCCACGGCACGATGTTCGAGTGGTGCTCCATCTCGGAGATCACGATCTCGTCGCCGGGTCCGAGATGGAACGGCGAGTCCGGCCGCGCGTTGGAGAAGGCGTACGCCACCAGGTTGATCGCCTCGGTCGAGTTCTTGGTGAACACCAGCTCGTCGGGCGAGGCGCCGATGAACGCGGCGATGCGCGCCCGGGCGGCCTCGTACGCCTCGGTCGCCTCGGTGCCCAGCGTGTGCACCGAGCGCGCCACGTTGCCGTTGTGCCGCTCGTAGTGCTCGCGCATCGCGTCGAGCACCTGGCGCGGCTTCTGGGAGGTGTTCCCCGAGTCGAGGTACACCAACGGTTTGCCGTTCACCAGACGGTCGAGGATCGGGAAGTCCGCCCGGATCTTCTCGACGTCGAACGCGAGCTCGCTGGTCATACCTGCGCCGGCCCTGCCCCGGCCAGGTAGCGCTCGTACCCCTCGGCTTCGAGCTTGTCGGCCAGCTCCGAGCCGCCCTCCTCGACGATGCGCCCGGCCACGAACACGTGCACGAAGTCCGGCTTCACGTACCGCAGGACCCGCGTGTAGTGGGTGATCAGCAGCACGCCCGTCTCGCCGGTCTCGCGGACGCGGTTCACGCCGGCGCTCACCACCCGCAGCGCGTCGATGTCCAGGCCGGAGTCGGTCTCGTCGAGGATCGCGATCCGCGGCTTGAGCAGCTCCAGCTGGACGATCTCGTGCCGCTTCTTCTCCCCGCCGGAGAAGCCCTCGTTCACGTTGCGCTGGGCGAACGCCGGGTCCATGCCGAGGCGTTCCATAGCGCCCTTGAGCTCGTTGCCCCAGGTGCGCAGCTTCGGCGCCGCTCCTTCGATCGCCGTCTTGGCCGTACGCAGGAAGTTGGCCACCGATACGCCCGGGACCTCCACCGGGTACTGCATCGCCAGGAACAGCCCCGCGCGGGCCCGCTCGTCGACGGTCATGGCCAGCACGTCCTGCCCGTCCAGCAGCACACTGCCGCCGGTCACCTGGTACTTCGGGTGCCCCGCGATCGAGTAGGCCAGCGTGGACTTGCCCGAGCCGTTGGGGCCCATGATGGCGTGGGTCTCGCCGGTCTTCACGGCGAGGTCGACCCCGGCCAGGATGGGCTTCAGGCCGCCGTCGGGCAGCTTGGCCGACACCTGCAGGTCGCGGATCTCCAGCACGCTCACGGGTTCACTCCATTGCTCGGGTTCAGGCACACGTAGACGTCTCCGTCGCGGACCTCGACGGGATAGATGGGTACCGGCTCGGTGGCCGGCAGCTCGATCGGCTCGCCGGTACGCAGGTCGAAGCGGGAGCCGTGCAGCCAGCACTCCAGGGTGCAGCCGTCGACCTCGCCCTCGCTGAGCGGTATCTGCGCGTGGGAGCACTCGTCGTAGACGGCATAGAAGTTGTCGTCGTCGCTGTGCACGAGGGCGATCGGCACGCCGTCGACCTGTGCTGCGACGACCTCGCCCTTGGCGATCTCGGCAGCCGACGCGACCCGCACGTACTGGCTCACGCAGCCACCTCCGCGAGGCGGGCGTCGATCGTGGCGGCAAGACGCTCGCGCAGCTCCGGTACCGGGATCTTGCGAAGCAGCTCGGCGAAGAAGCCCCGGACCACCAGCTTGCGCGCCTCCTCGGCCGGGATCCCCCGAGCCATCAGGTAGAACAGCTGCTCGTCGTCGAACCGGCCGGTCGCGCTGGCGTGGCCGGCGCCGATCACCTCACCCGTCTCGATCTCCAGGTTTGGTATGGAGTCGGCGCGTGCGCCGTCGGTCAGCACCAGGTTCCGGTTGATCTCGTAGGTGTCCGTGCCGGTCGCCTCGGTCTGGATGAGCACGTCGCCGACCCACACGGTATGGGCGCCCTTGCCCTGCAACGCACCGCGGTAGGACACATAGCTGCGGCAGTCCGGTACCGAGTGGTCGATCAGCAGCCTGTGCTCCAGGTGCTGGCCGGCGCCCGCGAAGTACAGGCCGTAGGCCTCGCACTCGCCGCCGCGGCCGGTGTAGTCCACGCTGGTGTACTGGCGGACCAGGTCGCCGCCGAGCGCCACCTGGACGTGGTTGACGCGGGCGTCGCGGCCCAGCCGGAACTTGACGTGCTGGGCCTGCACCGCGTCGGCCGCCCAGTCGGCGACGGTCACGAAAGTCAGCCGCGCGCCCGCGCCCACCGACACCTCGATGTTGTCGGCCAGCGTCACCGAGCCGGTGTGCTCCAACACGAGCGTCACCTCGGCGAAGTCACCGATCTCGACGAAGGTGTGCCCGAACGCCTGCCCCTCGGCGCCGGCGCCGACCAGCCGGATCGTGACGGCGCTCTCCGGCGTGGCGCCGCGGGCGACGGAGACGAGCAGCGCCCGGTCGATGCCGCCGAAGGCCAGCGCGCTGATCCGGTCGAACGGCGTGAGGATCGACCCGATGCGCGGGTCACTGCGGTCCAGAGTGGACACCGTGACCCCGGTGGGCAGCTCCCCGTACTCGTGCTTGGGCGCCGCCCCGGTGCCGACCGGCGTGGCGGACGTGAGGCCCCGCAAGCGCCGCAACGGCGTGAACCGCCACTCCTCCTCGCGCCCGGTGAGCGCAGGGAAGTCGGCAACGTCGTACGAACGCAGCGCCTGAAGCTTCGTCTTCGAAGGCGCGACAGCTTGCGTGCTCATATCGTCCTTTATCTTTGAGCAGGACCGTCTTCCGGTTTCGGCGCTGTTGGATAGCGCCGGAGGCGCTATCCAACAGCGCCCTCCATTTGCAGCTCGATCAGGCGGTTCAGCTCAAGGGCATACTCCATCGGGAGCTCCTTGGCGATCGGCTCGATGAAGCCGCGCACGATCATCGCCATCGCCTCGTCCTCGGTCAAGCCGCGGCTCATCAGGTAGAACAGCTGCTCGTCGCTGACCTTGGAGACGGTCGCCTCGTGCCCCATCGCCACGTCGTCCTCGCGGACGTCGACGTACGGGTAGGTGTCCGACCGGGACACGGTGTCGACCAGCAGCGCGTCGCACTTGACCGTCGAGCGCGAGTGGTGCGAGCCGTCCAGGACCTGGACCAGGCCGCGGTAGGAGGTCCGGCCGCCGCCCCGCGCGATCGACTTCGAGATGATCGTGCTCGACGTGTGCGGCGCCGCGTGCACCATCTTGGCGCCGGCGTCCTGGTGCTGCCCCTGTCCGGCCATCGCCACCGACAGGACCTCGCCCTTGGAGTGCTCGCCGACCAGGTAAACCGACGGGTACTTCATCGTGACCTTCGAGCCCAGGTTGCCGTCGATCCATTCCATCGTGGCGCCCTCGTGGGCCACGGCCCGCTTGGTGACCAGGTTGTACACGTTGGTCGACCAGTTCTGGATCGTGGTGTACCGGCACCGCGCGTTCTTCTTCACGATGATCTCGACGACCGCGCTGTGCAGCGAGTCCGAGGAGTAGACCGGCGCCGTGCAGCCCTCGACGTAGTGGACGTACGCGCCCTCGTCGACGATGATCAGCGTCCGCTCGAACTGGCCCATGTTCTCGGTGTTGATCCGGAAGTACGCCTGTAGCGGAATCTCCACGTGCACGCCCTTCGGCACGTAGATGAACGAGCCGCCGGACCAGACGGCCGTGTTGAGCGAGGCGAACTTGTTGTCCCCGACCGGGATCACCGTGGCGAAGTACTCCCGGAACAGCTCCGGGTGCTCCTTCAGCCCGGTGTCGGTGTCCAGGAAGATCACGCCCTGCTGTTCCAGGTCCTCCCGGATCTTGTGGTAGACCACCTCGGACTCGTACTGCGCGGCCACGCCGGCGACGAGGCGCTGCTTCTCGGCCTCGGGGATGCCGAGCCGGTCGTAGGTGTTCTTGATGTCAGCGGGCAGCTCGTCCCAGCTCGCCGCCTGCTTCTCGGTCGAGCGCACGAAGTACTTGATGTTGTCGAAGTCGATGCCGGAGAGGTTGGCGCCCCAGGCCGGCAGCGGCTTGCGGTGGAACAGCCGCAGGCCCTTCAGCCGCAGGTCGAGCATCCATTCCGGCTCGTGCTTCTTCGCCGAGATATCGCGTACGACGTCCTCGTTGAGGCCCCGGCGCGCCGAGGATCCGGCTATGTCGGAGTCGGCCCAGCCGTACTCGTACCCGCCGAGGCCGGCGAGCTGCTCAGCCTTGCTCGGCGCGGTTACCTGTTCGGTCATCGGTGGGTCCTCACCATCGGATCGGGTTCTCTGGTAAATCGGTGCGGCCCGGGGATGTGCGTGGTGCACACGCCGTCGCCGTTGGCAATCGTGGCTAGCCGCTGCACGTGCGTACCCACCAGGCGGGAGATCACCCTGGTCTCGGCCTCGCACAGCTGCGGGAACTCGGCGGCGACGTGCGCCACCGGGCAGTGATGCTGGCACAGCTGGCCGCCCGAGGCGATCGTCGACGCGCCGGCGGCGTAACCCTCCGCCGTGAGCGCGTCGGCAAGCGCCTCCGCCCGCGCCAGGGGCTCGTCGCCGGCCTCGGCCATCGCCGTTCGGCAGCGCTCCTCCAGCGGCGCGACCTGCGCGGCCGCGAACGCGGTCACCGCGGTTGGCCCGCCCTGCTCGGCGATCCAGCGCAGCGCCGCGACGGCCAGCCCGTCGTACGTGTGGGGCAGCGACTCGCGCGCCGCCTCGGTCAGCGTGAAGACCTTTGCCGGGCGGCCCCGGCCACGGCGGCCGCGCGGCGGCCGTTCCCGCCCCTCGACCAGGCCGTCGGCGAGCATCGCGTCAAGGTGCCGGCGGATCGCGGCCGAGCTCAGACCCAGGGCCGCGCCCAGCTCGCTCACCGTCGCCGCGCCGCGCTCCAACAGCAGCTGGGCGACCCGGTTACGGGTACGCCCATCAGCGGCGACACTCGACGGGTACGCGGCACTGGCCGGCTTGGCCGGCTGACTCAGCACCGCAGCGTTTTTCACAACGTAAGTGTTACGTATTTCGCGACCATGTTGCAAACCGCCCGCCGGGTGATCCACACCACCAGCCCCGTGCACCACAGCCGGTCACGCCCCGTAGCATCGGCACCCGTGGGCCGGTTCTTCACTCGCATTGTCGACCTGCTGGTCAGAGGCCTGACCGCGGTCCTGGGCGGGCCAGATGCGCTGCGCCGGCTGGCCTTCGGCTCGGTCGCCGCCAACGTCGGCATCGTGATCACCGGCGGCGCGGTCCGGCTCACCGGTTCCGGTCTCGGCTGCCAGACGTGGCCGGAGTGCGGTCCGGGCTCGTTCGTGGCCACCCGGGAGATGGGCGGGCACGGGTACATCGAGTTCGGCAACCGGACCCTGACGTTCGTCGTCGGCCTGGTAGCGGTGCTCGGGCTGATCTCGGCGTGGCTCCAGCGCCCGCGGTCCCGGCGTGTGCTGGCGCTCGCCACGGCGGTCTTCGCCGGCATCCCCGCCCAGGCGGGGGTTGGCGGCCTGACGGTGCTGACCCACCTCAACCCATGGGTGGTGGCCGGCCACTTCCTGCTGTCCATGGCGGTGATCGCCACCGCGTACGCGTTCTGGCGCGCCTGCCGCCCGACCGAGCCGGCGCCGCAGGTGGGCCGGCCGCTGCGGCGGCTCGCCTGGGTGGTTGCCGGGGTCTGCGCGGCGGTGCTCGCCCTCGGCACGGTGGTCACCGGCAGCGGTCCGCACGCCGGTGACGCCGACGCCCGGCGTACCGGCCTCGACCCGGCCACGGTCGCGCAGCTGCACGCCGACGCGGTCTTCCTGTTGATCGGCCTGTCGGTGGCGCTGTGGTTCGCCCTGCGCGCGGTCGAGGCGCCGGCGGGTACCGTCCACGCCGCCGCCGTGCTCATCGGCATCGAGCTGGCCCAAGGCGTGGTTGGGTTCGTGCAGTACTTCACGCATCTGCCGGTCCTCGTCGTGGGCCTGCACATGGCCGGCGCCTGCGCGGTGTGGCTGGCGACGCTGACCGTGCTGGCGGCGGTGTCGGCGCCGCGCGGGCCGCGACACTGGCGCTCGACGAGCTCCGGGGCGTCGCCCGCCGTGAACGACGCCGCCTGGCAAAGGACGGCGCTCGACGGCTCCAGTACCGCCGTACCCGACCTGACGGGCTCGAAGGTGACGTAAGACAACACCAGGGGCGCCGCGTCGGGGTTCAGTCAGGCGGCGGTGCGGGTCGTGTTGGCGGCTCCGCCGGACCAACCGGACCCGGAGGCTCGGTGGGCCATGACGGCCCGGCCGGTCCACCCGGCCACGACTGCCCCGCCGGCTCGGCTGGTCCACCCGGTCCCGCCGGCGACCCACCGGGCCAGGACTCCGCCGGCGGCCCGGCCGGCCAGGGCACGGCCGGCGGCACGATGCCGAGCTGCTGGGCGATCATCATGGTGTTGAGCGGCTCAAGGCGGGCGCGCATGTCGGCGTAGGCCGCCAGCGTCAGCGGCGCGAGCAGGATCGCCAGCGCGGCGCCGATGGCGGCCGCGACAAGCGTGGAGGCGACGGAGCCGGCAACCAGGCCGACCGTGCCTGGCGACGCGGCCCTTGCCGCCGCGTCGAAGAGTGTTCCGACGAAGCCGCCGGCAATGGCTACGCCGAAGTTGAGCCCGACGATCGTGGCGATCCGCGCGATGGAGGAGCCGAGGTTGCCGTGGAACAGCGAGAAGCAGCGGCCGATGGCGTTCGTCCGCTCGACCGCCACCACCACCGGCAGTACGACGAAGACCGCCGCCACGTAGAAGACCGGCAGGAAGCAGGCGCACACCGCGAGCAGATAGATCGGGATCGCGAGCAGCTGCCACCCGAGCAGCGGAAAGACCCGCCGCGCGGCGAGGTGCAGCGCATCGGCGATCCGGACCGGTGCGCCGATCGCGACTGACACTCCAACGTGGACGGTGGCGATGGTCACCATCGCGGCGACGATGATGGCCAGCAGCGCGACCACGAGCGCGAAGCCGAGCACGCCGAGAACCGGCGCCAGGTCCGGGGGCGCGTTCGTGTCGGATGTGTCGATGCTCCGGTTCAAGTCATCTGCTGCCAGCGTCCCGTAGACGGCGATCGGGGCTTGGATCAGCAGCACCAGGATCAGGCCGAGCGCCTGCAGCGTCGCGAGCGGTTTCCAGCCGCGCTTGGCGATGGACACGCCACGGCTCCACCAGCCGTTGTAGTTCAGGCTGATGAGCGGGTCGGTGAGCGACTCCTGGACATGCGGCGGAATCGCGTAGCCACCGGGCGGCGGTCCGCCGGTCTGTGGATCACCGGGTTGTGGTGCCCCGCCCGGGTAGGGGTAGTTCGGGTACGACTCCGTCATCGTCGCCTCTGCTGCTCGGTCGGAAACCGCTGGGGATCAACATAGTTCCCATGGACCGGACGCGATGTCCCGTGCCGGCGTCCGCGGGATCACGTCGATCCGCCGCCGAGTGTGGCACCGGACCGCAACGATTCCCCGAGGGCGCGCCGACCGGCTGCCGCTCCCGCGACCAACGTCGCCAGGCCGAGGCCGGCCAGCATCAGGAATGGCGTCCGTAGCTCACCTGTCAGGTCGTACACCGCCCCGGCGAGCACCGGCCCGGCCGAGGCCAGCAGGTACCCGACGAAGAACGCCATCCCCGAGGCCGCCGCCGTCTCGGCGGGAGTCGCGCCCAGCCCGGCCAGGACGGTCAGCGCCAGCGCGAACTGGCCACCCATGCCCAAGCCAAGCAGCGCTGCCCAGAGCCACGCGGCGGCGCTCGGCGCCACCGCGATGGCCACCAGCGAGCCGCTGGTGGTGGCGAGGCTCGCCGCGATCCAAACGTCGATGCGCCCGAACCGGTGGGCCAGCAACGGCAGCCCAAGCGCGGAGAACAGCTGTGTGAAGCTGAACATGCCCAGCAGCAGCCCGGCCCGTGTCGGGTCCGCGCCCAGGCTGGTGTACCTCGGCGCCAGCCAGGCCAGCGACGCGTAGTACAGCAACGACTGCCCGCCCATGAACAGCGTCGCCAGCCATGCCCCGGTGCTGCGCCACGGCGCCGCGGCGTGCGGGGCTGAAGCGTGCGGGGCCCCGGCGTGCCGGGCCGCCCCGACGTTCGGCACGGTATGGGCGCCGGTCATCGGAAGCCACCCGAGCAGCGCCACGAGCGCCGGTACCGTCCACAGCTGCAGCGCCACCGGCCACCGCGCGCCCAGGGCGTTCGCCACCGGTACGGTCGCCGCCGCGGCGACCATCGCACCGCCGATCAGCCCGGCGGTGTACAGACCGGTGACGGGTCCGGCGCGGCCTGGGAAGCGGCCCCGGACCAGCGAGGGCAGCAGAGCGCCCGCGACGGCGATGCCGGTACCGGCCGCGATGGTGCCGGCGTAGAGCCCGGCGGTACCGCCGAAGCCGCGCAGCAACGTGCCCGCGCCGAGGAGCGCCATCGCGCCCAGCACCGTACGCTCCATCCCCACCCGGCGGCTGGCCAGCGCACCGACCGGCGCGAACAGGCCCATGCAGACCACGGGCAACGTGGTGAGCAGGCCCATCTGTGCCGCGGACAGGTGCAGATCCGCGCTGATCTGGTCGGCGAACGGCGGTACCGAGGCGATCGCCGGCCGCAGGTTCGTCGCGACCAGCACGAGCCCCGTGAGCCAGCGGCCGGGAGCCGGCCTCACCGGAGCGGCAGCCCGACGTAGTTCTCGGCGAACGACGTGGCGGCCGCTCGCGAGCTGGTGACGTAGCGCAGCTGCGAGAGCTGGAGCTGGTGCGTGAACGGGTCGGCGTCCTCCGCGCGGTGCAGCATCGAGGTCATCCACCAGGAGAAGTGCTGGACCCGCCAGACCCGGCGCAGGCAGGTCGCGCTGTAGGCGTCGAGCTTGGACCCGTCGCCCGTGGCGTACCAGGCAGCGATCGCCTCGGCCAGCACGGACACGTCGGCGACGGCCAGGTTGAGCCCCTTGGCGCCGGTCGCAGGCACGATATGTGCCGCGTCGCCGGCGAGGAACAGCCGCCCGTACCGCATCGGGTCGACGACGAAGCTGCGCAGCGCGGCCACGCTGCGTTCCAGGATCGGCCCGTCGGCCAGGTGGAAGCCGGCCCGGCGGCTCAGGCGCTGACCGAGCTCGGCCCAGATCCGCTCGTCTGGCCATTCGGCGAGGTCCTCGTCCGGGCGTACCTGCAGGTAGAGCCGGGTGATCCGAGGCGAGCGCATGCTGTGCAGCGCAAAGCCCCGCTCGTGGTACGCGTAGATCAGCTCCTCGGACGAGGGCGGCGTCTGGGCGAGGATGCCGAGCCAGGCGTACGGGTAGTCCCGCGCGTAGGTGACCAGGGCGCCGTCCGGAATAGACGATCGGCTCACCCCGTGGTACCCGTCACAGCCAGCGACGATGTCGCACGCTAGCTCGTGACGAGCGCCGGCGTGACCGAAACGGATCGCCGGCCGATCGGTGTCGAGGTTGTGCAGGGAGGCGCCGGAGGCCTCGAACAGCAGCGGCCGCCCGGTGTCCAGCCGGGCGACGATGAGATCCTTCACCAGCTCGTGCTGGCCGTAGATGGTGATCTCGCGACCGGTCAGCTCGGTCAGCGGGATGCGCTGCCCCACTCCGTCGAAGAGCAGCTCGAGACCATGGTGGACCATCCGCTCGCGGAGCAGCCGGTCGGCGAGGTTGACCTCGGTGAGCAGCTCGACGGTGCCGTGTTCGAGCACTCCGGCCCGGATGCGCCGCTCCACGTGCTCGCGGCTGTGTAGCTCCAGCACCACCGAGTCGATGCCCCGCAGGTGCAGCAGGTGAGCCAGCACCAGACCGGCCGGTCCGGCACCGACGATCCCGACCTGCGTCCGCTCGCGGTTCATGCCATCTCAAGAGCAACGTAGGAACGACAGTTACGCACGTCAACCAGGCAACCGCGGCAACCAGGGAACAACGCAAGCGCGGCCCAGGTGACCCCTGGGCCGCGCTCATCTGCGGAACCGGTGCGCCTAACCGACCACCGTGGTCAGCGGGAAAGCGAACGTCGAGACATGGAGCGCCACAGGTCGTTGCTCGGGCGCATCTGTTCGATGAGCTCACGCTCCCAGGCCTTTTCCACGGTCACGCCGGCCTCGGCGCAGGCGGCACGCGCCACGTCGGTGCCGGGGGCGAAGTGATCGGCCCACTCGCCGTCCGCACCGACGAGCACGATGCGAGCACCGCGCTTACCGACGTACTCGATGACCGCTTTTGCCCCACCGTGGTTGTCGGCGAACGACTTCAGTCCGCCGACGAGTCCGCCGGGTGTCGGTGGAGCGAGTGTCACGGTCGTATGGGAACCATCTGCCATGACGGCCACCATAGGAGGCATCAGCCGTTGTCGCGTGCCCAACGCGCGAGAAATGTGACGGCCGTTACCATCTCCCGGCCGTTCGGGGAGGCCCCTTAGACCGAAATTTCCTTCTATAGCCTTCTATCGAGTGCGGCTCTCAGTCGGGTGCACGACAGTATCGATCACTGTGCGTGCCGGTGCGAGGAAATTCGGCGAGTCATGGGCATATTAGACAGAAAACTCAGCCCATCAACGCATCCACCGCGACCGCTACCGACAGGATCGTCAGGTACGTCGTCGACCAATGGAACAGGCGCATCGGGCGCAGCGGTTCGCCCCGGCGCGCCCGCGCGTAGAGCCGGTGCGACTCCCGCAGCAGCACCGCGCCGACCCCGGCCGCCACCACGCCATACACCGGGGTCATGCCGAGCGGCCAGAGCGCCAGCGACGCCGCGACGGTGAGCCAGCTGTACACCACGGTCTCCAGGCCGACCCGGCGGGCCGTGGCGACGACCGGCAGCATGGGGATGCCGGCCCGGGCGTAGTCGTCGCGGAACTTGATGGCCAGCGCCCAGAAATGCGGCGGCTGCCAGAAGAACACGACCGCGAAGAGCACCAGCGCCGGCCAGCCCAGCCCGCCGGTGACCGCCGCCCACCCGATGAGCACCGGCATCGACCCGCAGATCCCGCCCCACACGGTGTTGGCCGGCGTCGTCCGCTTGAGCCACAGCGTGTACACCAGGTCGTAGTACGCGATGGCGGCCAGTGTCAGGCCGGCGGCGAGCAGGTTGGTGAACGCCGCCATCAGGGCGACCGAGACGGCGGCCAGCGTCAGGCCGAAGACCAGCGCCCCCCGCGGCGAGACGGTGTGCGCCGGCAACGGGCGGCGCGAGGTGCGTCGCATCACCTGGTCGATGTCGCGGTCGAGGTAGCAGTTGAGCGCGTTGGCGGCACCGGCGGCCAGCGCGCCACCGGCGAGCACCACCGCGAGCAACCCGAGCGGGGGCACCTCGCGCCGGGCCAGCAGCATCGCCGGGACGGTCGTCACCAGCAGCAGCTCGACGATGCGCGGCTTGGTCAGCGCGACGTACGCCCGCAGCACCGCACCCGGGCGGCGCCGCACCGCGGCACGCCGCTCGGCCGCCAGGACAGCGGGCGAAACCGGCCGCGGCTGATCGATCGCGAGGGCGCCGCTGCGCTCGACCGTGCTTGTCACGCGGTTATGCCACCCTTCCGCGGTCGGCAGGAGAAACCAGGACAGCCTACGCGCCGGCCAGGGCGAGCCCTCTGGCGGAGTCGCGCGTCAGCCTCCGGCGGAGTCGCGCGTCACTCGCCCGAGGCGCGAGTGAGAGGCACATTGGATGGGTAGGGTCACCCTGACGGAACCTCCACGCGTCCTGCAAAGGAGCGCCATACCGTGTCCGACTTGAACTGGTCCGACCTCGACCGGCGCGCGGTCGACACCGTACGGGTCCTCGCCATGGACGCCGTGGAGCAGGCGGGCAACGGCCACCCGGGCACCGCGATGAGCCTGGCCCCAGCCGCGTACCTGCTCTTCCAGCGCGTCATGCGGCACGACCCGACGGATCCACAGTGGATCGGCCGGGACCGCTTCGTGCTCTCCGCCGGCCACTCCAGCCTGACCCTCTACATCCAGCTCTTCTACTCTGGGTACGGGCTGACCGTCGAGGACCTCAAGGCGCTGCGCCAGTGGGGCTCGCTGACGCCCGGCCACCCCGAGCACGGGCACACGGTCGGCGTGGAGACCACGACCGGACCGCTCGGTCAGGGCTTCGGCAACGCGGTCGGCATGGCGATGGCGGCGCGCCGCGAGCGGGGCCTGTTCGATGCGGAGGCGCCGCCCGGCGAGAGCCCGTTCGATCACATGATCTACGTGATCGCCTCGGACGGCGACATCGAGGAGGGCGTCAGCCACGAGGTCAGCGCCCTGGCCAGCCACCAGAAGCTGGGCAACCTGGTGGTGCTCTACGACGACAACCAGATCTCCATCGAGGACGACACGAACATCGCCAAGTCCGAAGACGTCGCGGCGCGCTACGAGGCGTACGGCTGGCACGTGCAGCGGCTTGCGTGGCGGACCCAGGACGGCTACCACGAAGACCCGCAGGCCCTGCTGGAGGCGTTCGAGGCGGCCAAGGCGGAGACTGGCCGGCCCTCGTTCATCGCGTTGCGCACCATCATCGGCTGGCCAGCGCCCAACAAGCAGAACACCGGCAAGGCGCACGGCTCGGCGCTGGGCGCCGACGAGGTGGCGACCACGAAGCGGTTACTCGGCTTCGACCCGGACAAGACCTTCGACGCCGACGACAAGGTGCTCGCCCACGCTCGCGAGGTGATCGAACGCGGCAAGCGGGCCCACGCCGAGTGGCAGAAACGGTTCGACGCGTGGCGCGAGGCGAACCCGGAGCGGGCGGCACTGCTGGAGCGGCTGTCCTCCCGTACTCTTCCGCCGGGATGGACCGAGGCGCTGCCGGAGTTTCCCGCGGACGCCAAGCCGATGGCGACCCGGAAAGCCTCCGGTGAGGTGATCAACGCGATCGCGCCGCGCCTGCCTGAGCTGTGGGGCGGCTCGGCCGACCTCGCCGAGAGCAACCTCACCACCGTCGAGAGCGAGCCGTCGTTCGGGCCGCCGGAGTACTCCACGAAGGTGTTCCCCGCCGACTGGTACGGCCGGACGCTGCACTTCGGCGTCCGCGAGCACGGGATGGGCACGATCCTCAACGGCATCGTGCTACACGGCGGCACCCGGCCCTACGGCGCGACGTTCCTGGTCTTCAGCGACTACATGCGCCCGGCGGTACGCCTGGCGGCGCTGATGGGGCTGCCGGTCATCTACGTGTGGACGCACGACTCCATCGGGCTGGGCGAGGACGGACCGACCCACCAGCCGGTGGAGCACCTGTCGGCGCTGCGCGCGATCCCCGGCCTGGACGTGGTGCGCCCGGCTGACGCCAACGAGACCGTGTGGGCGTGGCGGATGGCGCTGGAACACACCGACCGGCCCACCGCGCTGGCGCTGACCCGGCAGAACCTGCCGGTGTTCGACCGTTCCGTCGTAGCCCCCGCAGACGGCGTCGCGCAGGGCGGCTACATCCTGCGGGACGCCTCCGACAACCAGCCACAGGTCATCCTGATGGGCAGCGGCTCGGAGGTGCAGCTCTGCCTGGCGGCCCAGAAGCGGCTGGAGGCCGACGGGGTGCCCACGCGGGTGGTGTCGATGCCGTGCCAGGAGTGGTTCCGGGCGCAGGACACGGCGTACCGCCAGCGCGTGCTGCCCTCGGGGGTACGGGCGCGGGTCAGCGTCGAGGCCGGCGTCGCGATGTCCTGGCATGATCTCGTCGGCGACGACGGTGAGTGCGTCAGCCTGGAGCACTACGGCGCGAGCGCGCCGTACCAGGTGCTGTTCGAGCAGTTCGGGTTCACGGCGGACCGGGTGGTCGCCGCAGCGCGGGCATCGTTATCGCGCGTGGGTGCGGTCAAGGGTTCGACCACGGGCAACTAAGGAGGCGGCCCAACATGACTGACAGGCTGGCGCAGCTAGCCGCCGCGGGCGTGGCGATCTGGCTGGACGACCTTTCCCGGGAACGGCTGACCACGGGCGGGCTGGACAAGCTGCGCCGGGAGTGCCACGTGGTCGGTATCACGTCCAACCCGACCATCTTCGCCAAGGCGCTGGCAGACGCCGAAGACTACGCCGACCAGGTGCGCGAGCTCGCGCTGCGCGGCGTGGACATCGAAGAGGCGGTCCGGATGCTGACCACCTACGACGTGCGGTGGGCGTGCGACGTGATGCGCCCGGCGTACGAGACGACGCGCGGCATCGACGGGCGGGTCTCCATCGAGGTCGACCCGCGGATCGCGGCCGACACCGAGCGCACCAACGCCGAGGCGAAGGCGTTGTGGTGGCTGGTGGACCGGCCCAACCTGTTCATCAAGATCCCCGCGACCAGGGCCGGGCTGCCCGCGATCACCGCGACGCTCGCGGCCGGCATCAACGTCAACGTCACCCTGACCTTCGGGCTGCAACGGTACGAGGAGGTGATGGACGCCTTCCTCGCCGGCATGGAGCAGGCCAAGGCGAACGGGTACGACCTGTCGGAGATGGCCTCGGTCGCGTCGTTCTTCGTGTCCAGGATGGACACCGAGGTGGACAAGCGCCTCGACAAGATCGGCACACCCGAGGCACAGGCCATGCACGGCAAGGCGGCCATCGCCAACGCCCGGCTGGCCTACCAGCGGTACGAGAAGGTGTTCGGCGGTGAGCGCTGGCAGGCGCTGGCCGACGCCGGCGCCCATCCGCAGCGTCCACTGTGGGCATCCACGTCGACCAAGAACCCGGCCTACCGCGACGTGATGTACGTCGAGGACCTGATCGCGCCCGGCGTGGTGAACACGATGCCGGAGCAGACCATGCGCGCGTTCGCCGACCACGGCGAGGTCCGCGGCGACACCGTCACCGGGTACTACGGCCAGGCCCAGCGGGTGCTCGACCAGCTGGCCGAGCTCGGCATCGACTACGACGACGTGGTGGACACCCTCGAACGGGAGGGCGTGGAGAAGTTCTCGGCGAGCTGGAAGGAGCTGGCCGAGGGCGTGTCGAAGTCGCTGGAGGCGGCGCGCGCCGGCAGCGACAAGCCCACCCGCGCCGCCGCCGGTGCTCAAGCCGCCGCAGATACTCACGCCGAGGCGTCCGGATGAGCGGACTCCTCGAAGTCGACGCCGCCGCGGGTCTCGCGGTCTACGGGGCGCGGTCGGTCCCGGGTGCTGGCGACGCGGTCGCGGTGCTGGTCCGCGAGGGCGTACCCGGGCTGCTCGTGGCGAAGGACCCGACCCTGTGGGGCGGGGACGCCGAGGCGGAGGCGAAGATCCGCCTCGGCTGGGTCGACACGTTCCGGCGCAGCCGGGCGCTGGTCCCCCAGCTGGAGCACCTGTACGACCGGGTGCACGGCTCCGGCCTGACCCACGTGGTCCTCGCCGGCATGGGTGGCTCGTCGCTGGCACCGGAGGTCATCACCCGTACGCTCGGGGTGGATCTGACCGTCCTGGACACGACGGACCCGCACCAGATCCGGGCGGCGCTGCGGGACCGGCTGGCGAGCACCGTGGTCGTGGTGTCCAGCAAGTCCGGCAGCACCGTGGAGACTGACAGCCACCGGCGGGCGTTCCAGCGGGCGTTCGAGGATGCCGACCTGCCCTGGGTGGGGCAGCGCTTCGTGATCGTGACCGATCCCGGTTCGCCCCTGGAGGGGCTCGGCCGGGAGCTGGGCGCGCATGTGATGCTGGCCGATCCGGAGGTGGGCGGCCGGTACAGCGCGCTGACCGCGTTCGGGCTGGTGCCGACCGCGCTGGCTGGCGTCGACGTCGACGAGCTGCTCGACCAGGCCGAGGAGCTCGCGATGTCGCTGGGCGGCGCTGACCAGAACCCGGCGCTGGTCCTGGGCGCCGCCCTCGGCGCGGCCGCCCTGGCCGGTCGCGACAAGCTGGCCATCGCCGAAGATGGCACCGGGATCGTCGGCCTGGGCGACTGGGCGGAGCAGCTCATCGCGGAGTCGACGGGCAAGAACCGCCGGGGCATCCTGCCGGTGGTGCTGGACTCACCGACCGCGCCGGTGGACGGCTCCGTCGACGTGCTCAAGGTCACTGTGGGTGGGTCGCTGCCGCCGGGCGCGGTACCCGGAGCCGGCGTCACCCCGGACATTGCGGTCAACGGGCCGCTGGGCGCGCAGTTCCTGGCTTGGGAGTACGCGGTGGCGATCGCCGGCCGGCTGCTCGGCATCAACCCGTTCGACCAGCCGAACGTGGCCGAGAGCAAGGACAACACCAAGCGCATCCTGGACTCCGGCCTACCGGAGGAGACCCCGGCGTTCACCGAGCGGGCCATCGAGGTGTACGCCCCGGAGCACCTGCAGAGCGAGCGCACCCTGGAGTCGGTGCTGCTCGCCCTGGCCCAGGAGGCGCAGCCGCACGGGTACCTGGCGGTCATGGCCTACCTGGACCGGCACGCCGACGCGCGCGTCGCCGAGGTCCGTCCGGAGCTGGCGCTGGCCAGCCGGCGGCCGGTGACGTTCGGCTGGGGTCCGCGGTTCCTGCACTCGACCGGGCAGTACCACAAGGGCGGCCCGGAGCACGGAGCCTTCCTGCAGATCACCGGCGCCGTCACCGCCGACCTGGACATCCCCGGCACGCCGATAACGTTCGGGCGGCTGCAGGCGGCGCAGGCCGCCGGCGACCGGCAGGCGCTGGCCAGCCGCGGACGGCCGGTCGTGCGGCTGCACCTCGCCGACCGGGCGGCCGGCATCACGCAGCTGATCGACGCAGCACAGGCTGCGGGACGGTGACTGTCGTGTCCAACCCCCTGCGCGATCCGCAAGACCGGCGGCTGCCGCGCATCCCGGAGCCGTGCGCGCTGGTCATCTTCGGGGTTACCGGCGACCTGGCGCAGAAGAAGCTGATCCCGGCCGTGTACGACCTGGCCAACCGGGGGCTCCTGCCGCCGGCGTTCGTGGTGCTCGGCTTCGCGCGGCGGGACTGGGGTGACGGCGACTTCGAGGATCTGGCCCGCAAGTCGGCGCAGGCACACGCGCGTACCCCCTGGCGGGACGAGGTGTGGCAGCGGCTGGCCGGCAACCTCAAGTTCGTCGGCGGCTCGTTCGAGGACGACGCGGCGTTCGACACGCTCGCCCGTACCCTCGACGAGCTGCGCGACACGCATGGCATCCCGGGGAACGCCGCGTTCTACCTGTCGATCCCGCCATCGGCCTTCCCGGTCGTGCTCAAGCAGCTGGAACGCACCGGGATGAGTGACAACGACAGGTCCGGCGGCTGGCGGCGGGTGGTGGTGGAGAAGCCGTTCGGGCACGACCTGGGCTCCGCCCGGCAGCTCAACGAGCTGGTCGACAACGCCTTCACGCCGCAGGACGTGTTCCGCATCGACCACTACCTGGGCAAGGAGACGGTCCAGAACATCCTGGCCTTGCGCTTCGCCAACGCGCTCTACGAGCCGGTATGGAACTCGATGTACGTCGACCACGTGCAGATCACGATGGCCGAGGACGTCGGCATCGGTACCCGTGCCGGCTTCTACGACAAGGCCGGAGCCGCCCGCGACGTGCTGCAGAACCATTTACTCCAGCTGATGTCGCTGTTGGCCATGGAGGAGCCGACGAGCTTCGACGCCTCGGCGATCCGCACCGAGAAGCTCAAGGTGCTGCGCGCGATCACGCTGCCCTCCGACGTGAGCAGCGGGACGGTCCGTGGCCAGCACCAGGCCGGCTGGGTCGCCGGTGAGCGGGCGCAGGGCTATCTCGAAGAGCCGGGGGTACCGCCGGACTCGACCACCGAGACGTACGTGGCGGTACGGCTGGGCGTACAGAACCGGCGGTGGGCCGGCGTCCCGTTCTACATCCGGGCCGGCAAGCGGCTGCCCCGGCGGGTCACCGAGGTGGCGGTGCTGTTCAAGAAGGCACCGCACCTGCCGTTCCACTCGGCCGACGTGGAGATGCTCGGCCACAACCAGCTCGTGGTCCGGGTGCAGCCCGACGAGGGCGTGACGCTTAAGTTCGGCTCCAAGGTTCCGGGTACCACGATGGAGCTGCGCGACATCACGATGGACTTCCAGTACGGCGAGGCGTTTACCGAGTCCAGCCCGGAGGCGTACGAGCGGCTGGTGCTCGACGTGCTGATCGGCGACAAGACGCTCTTCCCGGACGCGGCCGAGGTCGAGGCGAGCTGGCAGGTGGTTGACCCGCTCGAAGCGGCGTGGGCCGGCACCAAGCCGGCGCGGTACCGGGCCGGGGAATGGGGGCCGCGCGGGGCCGACGAGCTGCTCGCCCGCGAGGGCCGGTCGTGGAGGCGAGCATGACCGAGCGGAGCGAGGTTCAGGTGGCAACTCATGACGGCGCCGCGCGAAGCCTGCGGAGCGAGGCGGCGTCATGATCGGGCTGTGGGACACCACGGGCAGCGCGGTGGTCAAGGCGCTCGCCGCGGAGCGGCGCAGCGCCGGCGGCGTGACCAGCGGGTTGGCCCTCACGCTGATCACAGTCGTCGACGAGGTCGCGGTACGCACGGCCGAGGACGCCGCCACCATCGCCGCCCAGATGCACCCGTGCCGGCTGCTCATCGTGGTACGCGCCGACGTGACCCACCCACGCTCCCGGCTGGACGCCGAGATCGTGGTCGGCGGCCGGCTCGGCCCGTGCGAGGCCGTCGTGATGCGCATGTTCGGCCGGCTCGCGCTGCACGCCGAGTCGGTGGTCGAGCCACTGCTGGCGCCGGACGTCCCGGTGGTGACCTGGTGGCACGAGAAGCCGCCGGAGCGGATCGCGTACGACCCGCTGGGCGTGGTCGCCGACCGCAGGATCACCGACTGCCTGCAGGCCGACGACCGGATGCTGGCGTTGCGGATGCGCGCCGAGGACTACGCCCCAGGCGACACCGACCTGGCGTGGACCCGGATCACGCCGTGGCGCACGCTGGTGGCCAGCGCCTTCGACGCGACCGGCGGCGCGGTCAGCGAGGCGCAGATCGAGGCGCCACAGACCGATCCGAGCGCGGCGCTGCTCGCCGGCTGGCTGGGCGTGCGCCTTGGCGTGAAACCACGGATCGCCGGGGACAGCAGGCACCTCAGGTCGCTGCATCTGCGCCTCGCCGACGGGGGCGAGCTGGACATCATCCGCAGCAACGGAACGGCGATCCTGCGACGCACCGGGTTGCCGGACCGCACGATGCCGTTGCCGCCCCGGCCGCTGGGCGACGAGCTGGCCGAGGAGCTGCGCCGCCTCGACGCCGACCAGCCGTACGCCGCGGCGCTGGCGGCCGCGACCGGGGTCACGGGTCTCAACGAGCGCCCTCCCAAGCGGGTCCACGTGTGGAAGGACCCCGCACTGGCCGAGCCCCCGGAGGCGGCCGACCGCGCCGCCATCGCCGCGGTCGACGCCACAACCACCGAAGCGACCAGATGAGTGGAGCGGGGCGCGGCGGCGTCTGGACTGAGGAGCGCAGCGACGAGGGAACGACTGGTCCGGGTCGCCCGGCGAAGCCCGCGAGCCGGACCGGTCGCAGCCGCACCAAAGCGTCCCGCAGAGCGAACCAGGAGGCACAGTGAGCGAAGTTGGCGTGATCGTCCATGCCGACCCGGACCTGCTGGCTCAGGCGGCGGCGGCCCGGCTGGCGGTCAAGCTGCTCGACGCGCAGGCCGAGCGGGGCGCGGCCAGCGCCGTGCTGGCCGGCGGCGGGATCGCCACGAAGCTGTACGAGGCGTTGCGCGACTCGCCGGCCCGGGACGCCGTGAGCTGGCGCGACGTCGACATCTGGTGGGGTGACGAGCGGTTCCTGCGCTCCGGCGACCCGGCCCGCAACGAGGTACAGGCCAGGGCTGCCCTGCTCGACGCGCTGCCGCTGGATCCGGCTCGGGTACATCCGATGCCGCCCTCCGACAGCCCCGACGGCGACGACCCGGAGGCGGCTGCGGCCAGGTACGCCGAGGATCTTGCCGCCGCCGCCCGGCCGGGCACGGCCCCGCTCCCCCACTTCGACGTGGTGCTGCTCGGGGTCGGACCGGACGGGCACGTGGCGTCGGTGTTCCCCGAGCACCCGGTGGCCTACGACACCCGGCCGGTCTCCGCGGTGCGAGGCAGCCCCAAGCCGCCGCCGACGCGAATCACGCTGACCTTGCCGGCCCTCAACACCGGCGAAGAGGTCTGGCTCATCGCCGCGGGGGCCGAAAAGGCCAGCGCGGTGGGTATGGCTCTGGCCGGGGCGGGACCGGTCCAGCTCCCCGCGGCCGGGGTGCGGGGCACCGGGCGTACCCTCTGGCTGCTGGACCGGGCCGCGGCGGCCGAGGTGGGGCCGCGGTTTCGAAGCCTTCGCTAACCGCCGCGCCGCTGCTGCAGCCGTGCCAGCGCTTCGGCGAGGATGGCTGCGCCGTCGGCGTCGGTGCGCCGCTCCTTCACGTATGCCAGATGGGTCTTGTACGGCTCGGTCCGTGGCCTGGCCGGCGGGTGCTCCTGGTCCTGCCCGGCAGGCAGCCCGCACCGAGGGCAGTCCCAGGTCTCCGGGATCGAGACCTCGGAGGCGAACGACGGTTCGGTCTCATGTCCGTTGGCGCACCAGTAACGTACAGAGCGCCGGGGCGCCTGTTCACCGCGCTCGGCCCACCGCATCGGTCCGGAACCGACCCGGGTGCCACGGATGGCATTGCCACTTGCCACGACTGCTCGCTCCTGTTCGTCGGGGGGTACGACGTGTGCGGAGTGCAGGAGTGTGGGCGTAAACACCTGCGCGCGGCCGAGTCGGGCCGCGCGCATGAGTCTAGAACGCCTCAGCCGTTCAGACACCACCGCTGAGGGCAACCTTCAGCCAAAGTCCCAGCCCAACAATGCAGGCAAACCACACGATTCCCACCAGAACCGTGTACCGATCGAGGTTCTTCTCCGCGACCGAGGACCCGGCCAGGGTCGAGGTGACGCCGCCGCCGAACATGCTCGACAGCCCGCCGCCCTTGCCCCGGTGCAGCAGGATCAGCAGGGTCAGCAGGATGCTCGTCAGCACGAGCAGCGCAATCAACGTCCAGGCGAACACCATCATGGCGACAAGGATAGTGAGGTGCGCTCGGCGGTCAGCCTGAGGGGCGCGACTTGGCAGGGTCGGCGAGGCCGAGCGCGCACATGTCGGGCTGGCCGAACTGAGGGTGGATGAAGCCGCCCCGCACGTTGGCGCCGGCCATCCGCAGCGCCTTGATGTAGATCACCGGGATGGTCGCGGCGAGAGCCTGGATCTTCTCGTCGAGGTTGCCCCACAGCTCGTACTGCCGGTTGGGGTCGGGCTCGGCGAGCGCCTGCGCGATCAGCTCGTTGATCGACGGGTCGTTGAGCAGCGAGAAGTTCTGGTTGTTGGTGGCGCCCGCCTTCTTCGGGATCAGGTTGCCGTCGAAGAGCGGCGGGATCACCGCCGAACCGTTGGCCCAGTCGGGAATCCAGCCCGCGTACAGCAGGTCGTAGCCGTTCGCCGGGTCGCCGATGACGTCGTAGTACGTGGCCGCGTCGATCGGGTGCATCTGTGCCTCGACCCCGATCAGCTGGTAGGACTCCACGATCGTGAGGATCAGCCGGCGGACGTCCTTCTGGTCCGGGAAGGAGATCGTAATCTTGGACGGGCAGGGCTTGCCGGCCCCGGCCGCCTGGGCCATCAGCTGGCGGGCGATGTCGGGCTGGCCCTCGACGTTGCTCAGGCTGTGGTACAGGTCGAAGTCCTTGTGCGCCTTGAGCTGCGGCGCGATCATGGTGGCCGCGAAGTCACCGAAAACCGCGCCGCCCATCGCCGAGCGGTACTTGCGCTTGTTGAACGCGTAGACCAGGGCCTGCCGGCATCGCACGTCGGTGATGGTCCTGGTGTTGATGGCGAAGTACCTGATGCCGCTGGAGCTCCCGGACACCGCACGGCGGGACAGGTCCGGATCGTTGACCACCTGCTGGACGAAGTTCGGCGCCACGTTCTTCTCGATCGCGATCGAGTCGGCTGCGACGCCTTCGCTCTGGATCAGGTCGTTGGTCACGGTGGCGTTGTCGGCGGTCCAGGTGACGACGATCCGGTCCGGGTACGCCTTGCGCACGAGGTCGGTCTTGGGGTCCCAGAACGGGTTGCGCACGAGCACCAGCTGCTTGTCGCTGTTCTCCTCGATCTTGTACGGCCCGCTGGAGAACGGCTGGTCGTCGTAGGCCTCCTTCTTGTCCTGGGCGGCCGGCACCGGGGCGAACACCGGCATGGCGAGGGTGTAGCCGAAGTCGCCGACCCCGATCTTCAGGTGGAAGCGGATGTTGAGCTGGTCGATGCACTCCACGGACGACAGGCCCTTGCCGTTGTTGTTGTTGGCGACGAACGGCCCCGCGTAGTTCTCCGTGTTCGCCAGGTACTGCCTGGCGTAGGGCTGTGCCACCTGCAGCAGGTTGGAGAAGCTGCGCTCGATGCCGTACCGCACGTCTTCGCAGCTGATCTGGGAACCGTCCTGCCACCTGAGGCCGGTCTTGAGCCGGAAGTCCCAGACGCGGTTGCCGTCGCTGGGCCGGCCGGTGTCGTCGGCCAGGTCGCCCACGATCTCGCTGGCGGCGGCGCCGCGCTCGGAGCGGAAGGTCGTGAGCGTACGGGTGATGAGCCGGCTGAAGTTCGCCTGCGTCGCGGTCTCGACCCGTTGCGGGTCGAGATGCTTCATCCGGGCGCCGAGGATCGCGCGGAGCGTGCCGCCGCGCTTGGGTGTCTGGTTCTGGTCGGCGGCGTCGGCCTTGCCACACGCGGTCACACCCGCCGCCACGAGGACGACAAGGGCCACGGCGGCCGCGAGCCCTAACCGGCGGCCGGCGCGGCCGACAGGCTGGGCGGGAGTCTCGCGGCTACAGTGCATGGTCGTCCTTACGGCGGGGGTACCGGCGAGGAACCAGCCGGCTCGGCCCACTCTAGAACACCCGTCGGATGGCCGTTGGTGTCGCAATCGCGGGCGCCCGCCCTCCCCGCGGGCGCCCGCTGCGTCACGTGGGCGGCGTCATCTCCGAGAACCGGCAGATCTTGGCGAACTCCTCCGCCTCGATGCTGGCGCCGCCGACCAGGGCGCCGTCGATGTCCGGCTGGTCCATGATGTCGGCGATGTTGGCTGCCTTGACCGAGCCGCCGTAGAGGATGCGCACCCGGTCGGCCAGGTTCGCCGCATCGGGGTACCGCTCCGCCACCCGGCTGCGGAGCGCGCCGATGCACTCCTGGGCATCTTCGGGGCTCGCCGTCTTGCCCGTACCGATCGCCCAGATCGGCTCGTACGCGATGACGACCTTGTCCACCTGCACCGGGGTGAGCCCGTCGAGGGCCGCGTCGAGCTGCGCCATCGAGTGCGCGACGTGGTCACCGGCCTCGCGGACGTCCAGGCCCTCGCCGACGCACAGGATCGGCGCCAGCCCATTGGCCAGGGCCGCCTTCACCTTGGCGTTGACGATCGCGTCGTCCTCGTGGTGGTACGCCCGCCGCTCCGAGTGCCCGACCACCACGTACTGGCAGCCGAGCTTGGCCAGCATCCCGCCGGAGATGTCGCCGGTGTAGGCGCCCGCGGCGTGTGGCGACAGGTCCTGCGCGCCGTACCCGATCAGCAGCTTGTCCCCGTCGATGAGGGTCTGCACGCTGCGGATCGCGATGAACGGCGGCAGGACCACCACCTCGACCTCGGTCAGCTGCTGCTCGGTGAGGCTGAACGCCAGCTTCTGCACCAGCGCGATCGCTTCGAGGTGGGTGAGGTTCATCTTCCAGTTGCCGGCGATCAGCGGCCGGCGCACGGTCACCCGTTTGTCCGCCATCAGGACTCCAGCGCTTCCAGGCCCGGCAGGCGCTTGCCTTCCAGGTACTCAAGGGACGCCCCGCCACCGGTCGAGATGTGCCCGAAGGACTTCTCGTCGAGCCCGAGGATCCGCACCGCCGCGGCAGAGTCGCCGCCGCCGACCACGGTGAAGCCGTCAACCGCCGCGATCGCTTCGGCCACGGCGCGCGTACCGGCGGCGAACGGGGGCAGCTCGAACACGCCCATCGGCCCGTTCCAGAACACCGTCTTGGCCGGCCGCAACGCTTCGGTGAAGGCAGCGACGGTCCGCGGCCCGATGTCCAGGCCCAGCCGGTCCGCCGGGATCGCCTCGGCAGCCACCACGCCCGAGTCGGCGTCAGCGGCGAACCGGTCGGCGGCCACGATGTCGACCGGCAGCTCGATCCGGTCGCCGCCGCGGTCGAGCAGCTCCCGGCAGGTGTCAACCATCTCCGCTTCGAGCAGGGACTTGCCCACCTCGTACCCGCGCGCCTTGAGGAACGTGAAGCACATCCCGCCGCCGATCAGCAGCCGGTCAACCTTTGGCAAGAGCGCCTCGATGACCGCCAGCTTGTCGGAGACCTTGGCGCCGCCGAGCACCACGATGTACGGCCGGTCGGGGCTCTCGACCAGCCGGCGCAGCACCTCCACCTCGCGCAGCACCAGCCAACCGGCGAAATGCGGCAGGAGCCGGGGCACGTCGTACACGCTGGCGTGCTTGCGGTGCAGGGCGCCGAACGCGTCGTTGACGTAGACCTCGGCGAACGCGGCAAGCTGGCGGGCGAAGGCGTGCCGTTCGGCGTCGTCCTTGCTGGTCTCCCCCGGGTTGAACCGCAGGTTCTCCAGCAGGACCGTGGTGCCGGGGCGCGCGCTGTCCACAGTGGACCTAGCAGCCGGGCCGACGGTGTCGGTAGCGAACGCCACGCTGGAGCCGAGCAGCTCGGCCAGCCGCTGGGCGACCGGGGCGAGGGAGTACTGCGGCGCCGGCGCTCGCTGTGCTTGTGCGGTGGAAGCCGCAGAAGCTTTTGGCCGGCCCAGATGCGAACAGAGCACCACGACGGCTCTGGCGTCGCGCAGGGCGGTCACCGTCGGCAGAACCGCACGGATCCGGCCGTCGTCGGTGATCCGGTCCCCGTCGAGCGGGGTGTTGAGATCGGCGCGTACCAGGACGCGCCGACCCGTCACCCCCTCGCCAAGCAGGTCGTCGAGCGTTCTCACGCCCCCACCAACTGCACCACATCAACGAGCCGGTTGGAGTAGCCCCACTCGTTGTCATACCAGCCGACCACCTTGACCTGGTCGCCGATCACCTTGGTGAGCCCCGAGTCGAAGATGCACGAGGCCGGGTCGGTGATGATGTCGGTGGAGACGATCGGGTCCTCGGTGTAGCTGATGATCCCAGCGTACCGGCCTTCGGCGGCCGCCTTCATCGCGGCGTTGACCTCGTCGACCGTCGTGTCACGGGACACCGTCACCGTCAGGTCGGTCGCGGAGCCGTTCGGCACCGGCACCCGCAGGGCGTACCCGTCGAGCTTGCCCTTGAGGTCGGGCAGCACCAGGCCAATGGCCTTGGCAGCGCCGGTCGAGGTGGGCACGATGTTGATCGCGGCCGCTCGCGCCCGGCGCAGGTCCTTGTGCGGCCCGTCCTGCAGGTTCTGGTCCTGGGTGTACGCGTGGATCGTCGTCATCAGGCCGCGCTGGATGCCGAACTCCTCGTGGATGACCTTCGCCATCGGGGCGAGGCAGTTCGTGGTGCACGAGGCGTTGGAGATGATGTGGTGGCGCTGCGGGTCGTACATGTCGTCGTTGACGCCGATGACGAGCGTCACGTCCTCGTTCTTCGCCGGCGCGGAGATGATCACCTTACGGGCGCCGTTGGTGATGTGCACCTTGGCCTTCTCGGCGTCGGTGAACAGGCCGGTCGACTCGAGCACCACCTCGGCGCCGAGGTCACCCCAGGGCAGCTTCGACGGGTCCCGTTCGGCCAGCACCTTGAACGAATGCCCGGCCACCGAGATCTCGTCGGCGGAGGCCTTCACCTCGTGCGGCAGCCGGCCCAGGATGCTGTCGTACTTGAGCAGGTGCGCGAGTGTCGCATTGTCGGTGAGGTCGTTGACACCCACCAGCTCGATGTCGGCGCCCCGGTCGAGGGCGGCTCGGAAGAAGTTCCGACCGATACGGCCAAAACCGTTGATCCCAACTCGGATGGTCACTTCGGCACATCTCCTAGCTTGGTGCGCCGGCGCCCGAACCGGCCCGGCCGCGCAGACAGTGATGACGGCCGCCTCGCCGCAGCCTCGCTTCGACCCTATCGCCAGCACGGCACGGCCCGCCGGGCAGGGCCGAGGCACCGGACTTCAGGAAGCGAGCATCTCCGGGGTGACCGCCGACTCGGTGTCCGGGATGGCGAGGTCGCGCGCCCGCTTGTCGGCCAGCGCCAGCAGCCGGCGGATCCGGCCGGCGATCGCGTCCTTGGTCAAGGGTGGGTCGGCCAGCGTGCCCAGCTCCTCCAGCGACGCCTGGCGGTGGTCCAGCCGCAGCTTGCCGGCGCTGGACAGGTGTTGCGGGGCGGTGTCGCCCAGGATCTCCAGGGCACGGGCCACCCGGGCCGCCGCGGCGACCGCCGCCCGAGCCGAGCGGCGCAGGTTCGCGTCGTCGAAGTTGGCCAGCCGGTTGGCGGTGGCGCGCACCTCTCGGCGTACTCGGCGCTCTTCCCAGGCGAGCACGCTGGAGTGTGCGCCGATGCGGGTGAGCAGCGCCCCGATCGCGTCGCCGTCCTTGACCACCACCCGGTCCACGCCGCGCACCTCGCGCGCCTTGGCCGCCACGCCGATCCGCCGGGCCGTGCCCACCAGGGCCATGGCGGACTCGGGTCCGGGGCAGGTGACCTCGAGCGCGCAGGAGCGGCCCGGCTCGGTCAGCGACCCGTGGGCGAGGAACGCGCCCCGCCACGCCGCGACCGCACAGCACATGTTGGCCGCCACCACGTGCTGCGGGAGGCCCCGCACGGGGCGGCCGCGCACGTCGAGCAGGCCGGTCTGGCGGGCCAGCGCCTCGCCATCCTTCACCACCCGGACGATGTAGTGGCTGCCCTTGCGGAGCCCGCCGGAGGCGAGCACGTGGATCTCGCTGGGGTACCCGTAGACCTCGGCGATCTCGCGCCGCAGCCGGCGGGCGGCGGCACCGGTGTCGAGCTCCGCCTCGACCACCACCCGGCCCGAGACGATGTGTAGACCGCCGGCGAAGCGCAGCAGGGCCGCCATCTCGGCGCGCCGGCAGCACGGCTTGGCAACATCGACCCGGCTGAGCTCGTCTTTGACCGCGGCGGTCATGGCCATCGCGTCGTCACCTCACGGTTCGTGCGTCGTCATCACGCGGCGCCCAGCAAGGGCTCCAGGGCGGTCGCCAGCGCGGCCGGGTCGTGCCGAGGCGTACCGTCCGGGACCGCGACCGGTGCGAGCACCAGTCGCGCTCCCAGCGATTCTGCCGCACGATGCACCGGCTCGGGGTCGCCTACGGCTTTCCCGTCGGCAAGAACTACATCGACGCCCAGGCCCGGAAGGTACCGGGTCAGCCCGCCGAGGTGGTCTGCCAGCGACAATCCGGACGTCTCCTTCTCAGCGGCCAGGTTGAGCATGACCAGCCGGCTTGCCGGGCTCGCCGCGATGGCGGCCGCCAACCCGGGCACCAGCAGATGCGGGATCACGCTGGTGTACCACGAGCCGGGCCCGAACAGAAGCCAGTCGGCCTCGGCGATCGCGGCCACCGCCTCGTGGCACGCGGTCGGGGTCGCGGGCTTGAGGCGTACCGTGTCGACGTGACCCGGCGTGACCGCGACCGCGTGCTGGCCGCGGACGGTGACCACCTCACCCGCGATCTGGACCTCCGCCTCGATCCACACCGGCAGCCTGGACATCGGTAACACCCGCCCGCAGCAGCGCAGCAGCGCGGCGGCCTGGTCGAGCGCGGTCACCGGATCGCCGGACAGCTCCATGAGCCCGCACAGCACGAGGTTGCCGACCGGATGCCCGGCCAGCGGGTCGACCCCGTCGAACCGGTGCTGGAACAGCGCAGCGGCCACCGCGCTGACCGGGTCGTCGACGTCGGCCAGCGCGGCGAGCGCCTGGCGCAGGTCGCCCGGGGGCAAGGCGCCCCGTTCGGCGCGCAGCCGGCCGCTGGAGCCACCATCGTCGCCGACCGTCACCACGGCGGTGATGTCCAGCTCCTCGGGCGCGAGGCGCCGCCGCACCAGCCGCAGCGCGCGCAGCGCCGCCGACAGCCCATGGCCGCCACCGAAGGCGACAAGCTTCGTGGTCACTCGCGGCCCAGGTCGCGGTGCTGGGCGTGGGCGGACAGGCGTACCTCGCGGAGCCGGCGCGCGAGCTCCTCGGCGATCGCCACGCTGCGGTGCTTGCCACCGGTGCACCCGACGGCCACCGTGAGGTAGCGCTTGCCCTCGCGCTCGAAGCCGGGCGCCGTGGCGTTGATGAGCCGGGCGTACGTCTCGACGAACGTGACCGCCCCGCGCTGGCCCAGCACGTACCGGCTCACGTCGGGCTCGCGGCCGGTGTGCTCGCGCAGCTCCGGCACCCAGTACGGGTTGGGCAGGAACCGCGCGTCGATGACGAAGTCGGCATCGGGCGGCAGCCCGAACTTGAAGCCGAACGACAGCACGGTGACCCGCAGCCGGCGGGCGTCTTCCCCGCCGAACAGCTCCTCGATGCGGGCCCGGAGCTGGTTCACGTTGAGATGACTGGTGTCGATGAGCACGTCGGCCTGCTCGCGGGCCTCGCTGAGCAGCTCCCGCTCGGCCGCGATGCCGTCGGCCAGGCGCCCACCGCCCTGCAACGGGTGCGGCCGCCGGACGCTTTCGAACCGGCGGATGAGCACCTCGTCGTCGGCGTCGAGGAAGACGACGCGCGGGGTGAACCCCCGCTCCCGCAAGGCCTTCACGGCTCCGGTGAGGTCAGCCGAGAACGCCCGGCTCCGTACGTCGAGCACCATCGCCGTATGCTTCGCGGCGTCGCCCGCCGCGAAGGCTAGCTCCGCCATGTCGAGCATTAACGCCTGCGGCAGGTTGTCGACCACGTAGTACCCGACGTTTTCCAGCGCGCGGGCGACCGTGCTGCGGCCGCCGCCGGAGACCCCGGTGACGATCACGAGGTCGGTGTCGGAGCGCGGGCGCTCCTCCGACGGCCGCGGCTCGTGGGTCGAGCCCTGCGACCCAAGACCCTCGTCGGTCGGCGCCGAGCGCTGCGTCACTGAACCTTTGCCCTCCTGCCAAGCCCGCAACGATCCTATGGGGCAGCGCCGGCCTCGCTCCCCACCGGGGACTGGCCTTCGCTTTCCACCGGGGGCTGGCCTTCGTCCGGAGGCGCCAGCGCCGTCAGGATGGCCTCCGCCGTGCGCCGCCCGATGCCGGGCACCTCGGCGATCTCCTCGACGCTGGCGGTGCGCAGCCGCTTGAGCGAGCCGAACCGGCGCATCAGCGCCTTGCGCCGGATCTCGCCCAGCCCGGGCACCGCATCCAGCGACGAGGCGGTCATCCGCTTGGACCGCTTCTGCCGGTGGTAGGTGATGGCGAAGCGGTGCGCCTCGTCGCGGACCCGCTGGAGCAGGTAGAGCCCCTCGGAGGCGCGCGACAGCACGACCGGGAGCTCCTCGCCAGGCAGCCACACCTCCTCCAGCCGCTTGGCCAGCCCGCACACCGCGACATCGGTGACGCCCTGGTCGAGCAGGGCGCGGGCGGCGGCATTGCACTGCGGTGCGCCGCCGTCCACCACGACCAGCTGCGGGGGATACGCGAACTTGCGCGGCCGCCCGGTCACCGGGTCGATGGGCTGGCCGAGCGCCTCGGTGGTCTCCGCCCGGTAGCGGGCGAAGCGGCGGCGCAGCACCTCGAAGATGGCCGACACGTCGTCGGTGGCTCCGGTGATGCCGAACCTGCGGTACTCGCGCTTGCGCGCCAGCCCGTCCTCGAAGACGACCATGCTGGCGACCACGTCGGTGCCCTGGATCTGCGAAACGTCGAAGCACTCGATGCGCAGCGGCGCGGTATCCAGCCCGAGCGCGTCGGCGATCTCGTCGAGCGCCTTGCTCCGTGCGGTCAGGTCGCTGCCGCGGCGCAGCTTGTGCTGGGTGAGCGCCTGCTCGGCGTTGCGCTTGACGGTTTCGGCCAGCGCCTTCTTGTCGCCCCGCTGCGGCACCCGGATGCTGACCCGGCTGCCGCGCAGCCCAGACAGCCACTCGGTCAGCGCGTCGACGTCAGGGGGCAGCGCCGGGACGAGCAGCTCCTTCGGGATGTCGGCCTCGCCGTGCTCGCCGCCGTAGACCTGCGAGCAGAAATGGTGCACGAGGTCGCCCGTACTCAGGTCCTCGGTCTTTTCGACCACCCAGCCGCGCTGGCCGCGGCATCGCCCGCCGCGCACGTGGAAGACCTGGACGGCCGCCTCCAGCGGGTCGTCGGCGAAGGCCACCACGTCGGCGTCGGTGCCGTCGCCGAACACGACGGCCTGCTTCTCCATGGCGCGGCGCAGGGCGGCCAGGTCGTCGCGCAGCCGGGCCGCCTTCTCGAACTCCAGCTCGTCGGCAGCGGCCTGCATCTCGCGCTCGATCCGCTTGATCATGCGGTCGGTGCTGCCGGCCATGAAGTCGCAGAAGTCCAGCGCGATCTGCCGGTGCTCCTCGGCACTGACCCGGCCGACGCAGGGAGCCGAGCACTTGCCGATGTAGCCGAGCAGGCAGGGCCGGCCGATCTGGCCCGCGCGCTTGAACACCCCGGAGGAGCAGGTCCGCGCCGGGAAGACGCGCAGGAGCAGGTCCAGCGTCTCGCGGATCGCCCAGGCGTGTGCGTACGGGCCGAAGTAGCGCACCCCCTTGCGCTTGGCCCCGCGCATCACCTGCAGCCGGGGGTACTCCTCGTCGAGGGTGACCGCCAGGAACGGGTAGCTCTTGTCGTCGCGGTACCGGACGTTGAACCGCGGGTCGTACTCCTTGATCCAGGCGTACTCCAGCTGGAGGGCCTCGACTTCGGTGCCGACCACCACCCAGTCGACCCCGGACGCGCTGGTGACCATCTGCTGGGTGCGCGCGTGCAGCGACAGGTGGTCGGCGAAGTAGGAGTTGAGCCGTTGCCGGAGGCTTTTCGCCTTGCCGACGTAGATGACCCGGCCGCTCGCGTCCCGGAAACGGTAAACCCCCGGCTTGTCGGGGATCGTCCCGGCCGCCGGTCGGTACGTCGAAGGGTCGGGCACGCTGTCGAGGGTAGCCCGCGAGTACGTCAAGATCGCCGGCGGCGGCGCCCGCGTGACGCGGGCGCCGCCGCCGGCGATCCTGGTTTCGTTATCTCAGCTGACCTTGAGGTTGTCGCCGTCGACCGTCACGGTCTTGGGTATTAGCGCCTTGGTGGTCGGGCCGGCCTTCACCGAGCCGTCGGCGAGCCCGTACTTGCTGCCGTGGCAGTCGCAGTTGATGGTGCCACCGGTGACGCTCGTGACGAGGCAGAACTGGTGCTGGCAGGTGGCGTCGAACGCCTTGAACGTGCCGGCCGTGGGCTGGGTGATGACGACCCGCTCCTGAGGGAAGATCTTGCCACCGCCCTCGGGGATGTCGCTCTTCTTGGCGATGCTCGCGCCGGTGTCGCCACCGGTGCTTTCACCGGTGGTGCCGCCGGGGTTGGTGCCGGGGTTGCCGCCCGAGCTGGAGCTGTTGTCGCTGCAGGCGGCGAGCGCGGCGGCCACGCCTACGCCGGCCGCACCGGCCAGCACGGCCCGCCGTGAGGCAAGGTCCGCATCCGTCGTCGTCTCGCTCATACGACTCCTCCCGTCGCCGGTACGTCTTCGGTAGACACGTTCCATTCAACGCGACGGTTCACGGCCACGCCCGGCCCAGGGGCGGTTGTCTCGGGTGAGACCGGTGACGAAACCGCAGGCCAAGGCGTTGTTGCCGGATTGTGACCTTGATAGTCGCGGTGCGCGGCCGCGGGTCGAGCCGGTTCAGGACGTCAGGCCCGCAGGACCGCACCGCTCGATACACGTACCGCGACCGGGCGCAGGCCGCTGGGTGATGGGCCGTCGATGAGGGAGCCGTCGGCGGCGCGGTAGTGGGCGAGGTGTCCGGGACAGGTGACCACCCCCGTGGCGTTCGGCGTACCGACGATGAAGCCCGCGTGCGGGCAGCGCGCGTCGAAGGCCTTGACCGCGCCGGCGGTCGGCTGGACCACCAGGACGGCGCCGTTGACGATCACGCCGCCACCGACCGGGACCTCGTCGAGCCGGGCCAGGAACCCCGCCGGCGTGGGTGAGATAGCCGGGCCGGCCGGGCTGCCGGCCGCGCTGCTCGGGCTGCCGGTCGGGCTCGTGTCGGCGCCCGCGCCGGTCGGGCTCGTGTCGGCGCCCGCGCCGGTCGGGTTGTCGGGCGGTGCCGGCGCCGCGGGCTCCTCGCCGCCGCCACAACCGGCCAGCGCGGAACCGACGAGCACGGACAGGCACGCGGCACCGCACCCGGTCAGCAGCGCACGCCTTGACACGTCAGCCACGGTCTGCTCGCCCTCCCCGATTCTGCCGCCGCGCGCGTGCAGCGGACTCAATCGGAGCGAGCCCGCGACGTGAGGCTAGGTTCCCCGGGTCGCGGCGCGGGCGGCCTTCGCCGGCGCGGCCTTGACAGCGGCCCTCCTGGCGGTTGTCGCTTTGGCGGCGGCCCCCTTGGCGGAGGCTGCTTTGGCCGTTGTTGCTTTGGCCGTTGTCGCTTTGGCCGTTGTCGCTTTGGCGGCGGTGGCCCGGCCCGCCCGGCCATTCTGCTTGGCCACCTGGTTCGCCGCCTGCTCCGCCTCTCCCGTGGCGGGCTGGTTCACCAGCGCCTTACCGTTGGCGCTGCTCTTCCCGTTGGCGCTGCCGTTGGCCTTCTGCGCGCGGGCGAGGGCGGCGTGACCCCCGGCCGGATCGCCGTCGAGGCCGAGCGCCGGACGCAGGAACGCGCCGGTGTGGCTGTCCGCCAGCTCGGCGACCTCTTCGGGAGTGCCGGCGGCCACCAGCAACCCGCCCTTGCTTCCGCCTGCCGGGCCCATGTCGATGATCCAGTCGGCCGTCTTGATCACGTCGAGGTTGTGCTCGATCACGATGACGGTGTTGCCCTTGTCCGCCAGGCTGTGCAGCACGGCCAGCAGCTTGCGGATGTCTTCGAAGTGCAGGCCGGTCGTGGGCTCGTCCAGCACGTACACCGTGCGACCGGTCGAACGCTTCTGCAGCTCCGAGGCGAGCTTGACCCGTTGCGCCTCGCCACCGGAGAGCGTCGGTGCCGGCTGGCCGAGCCGCACGTACCCGAGACCGACGTCGACCAGCGTCTTGAGATGGCGGTGGATCGGCGGGATCGCCTGGAAGAACTGCTCGGCCTCCTCGATCGGCATGTCGAGCACCTCGGCGATGGTGCGCCCCTTGTAGTGCACCTCCAGGGTCTCCCGGTTGTACCGGGCGCCCTTGCAGACCTCGCACGGGACGTACACGTCGGGGAGGAAGTTCATCTCGATCTTGATCGTGCCGTCGCCGGCGCAGGCCTCGCAGCGCCCGCCCTTGACGTTGAAGGAGAACCGGCCAGGCCCGTACCCCCGGACCTTGGCCTCGGTGGTCTCGGCGAACAGCCGCCGGATGTGGTCGAACACGCCGGTGTAGGTCGCCGGGTTGCTGCGCGGGGTGCGCCCGATCGGCGACTGGTCGACGCCCACCACCTTGTCGACCTGGTCGAGCCCGGTGACCCGGGTGTGCCGGCCGGGCACCAGCCGGGCTCCGTTGACCTGGTTGGCGAGCACTGTGTACAGGATGTCGTTGACCAGGGTCGACTTGCCCGAACCGGAGAGCCCGGTCACCGCGACGAACTGGCCCAACGGGAACCGCACCGTCAGGTTGCGCAGGTTGTGCTCGCGCGCCCCTTGCACGACCAGCTCGCGCCCTGGCGTCTGCGGCCGGCGGATCATCGGCGTGGGGATCGAGCGGCGGCGAGCCAGGTATGCACCGGTGATCGAGTCCGGGTTGTCGATCAGGTCGGCGACCGATCCACTGTGGACGATCTGCCCGCCGTGCTCGCCCGCGCCCGGGCCGATATCGACGACCCAGTCCGCCGTGCGGATGGTGTCCTCGTCGTGCTCGACCACGATCAGCGTGTTGCCCAGGTTCTTCAGGCGCACCAGGGTATCGATCAGCCGGTGGTTGTCCCGCTGGTGCAGGCCGATGCTGGGCTCGTCAAGCACGTACAGCACGCCGACCAGGCCCGAGCCGATCTGGGTGGCGAGCCGGATCCGCTGTGCCTCTCCTCCGGACAGGGTGCCGGCGGCGCGGTTCAGCGACAGGTAGTCGAGGCCGACGTCGACCAGGAACCGCAGCCGGGCGTTGATCTCCTTGAGCACCCGCTCGGCGATCATCTTCTGCCGGTCGGTCAGCCTCATCGTGCCCAGCAGCTCGGCGCACTCGCCGACCGAGAGCGCACAGACCTCGGCGATGTTGCGCCCGCTCAGTGTCACAGCCAGGATCTCCGGCTTGAGCCGGGTGCCGCCGCACGCTCCGCAGGGCACGTCGCGCATGAAGCCCTCGTATTTCTCCCGCGACCAGTCCGAGTCGGTGTCCGAGTGGCGGCGCTCGATCCACTGCACCACGCCCTCGAACCCGGTGTAGTACGAGCGCTCGCGACCGTACTTGTTGCGGTACCGCACGTGGACCTGGTCTTCGGTGCCGTGCAGGATCGCCTTCTGTGCCCGGGCGGACAGCGCCCGCCACGGCGTGTCGAGGTCGAAGCCCTCCTCGTCGCCGAGGGCTTCGAGCAGCCGCAGGAAGTACTCCAACGTGTGGCCGGTCGACCACGGCTGGATCGCGCCCTCCCGCAGCGTCCGCTCGTGGTCGGGCACGATCAGGTCCGGGTCGACCTCCTTCTTCGTGCCGATGCCGGTGCACTCGGGGCAGGCGCCGTAGGGCGAGTTGAACGAGAACGAACGCGGTTCGAGGTCTTCGATCGCCAACGGGTGGTCGTTGGGGCAGGCGAGGTGCTCGGAGAAGCGGCGCTCCCGGTGCGGGTCGCCTTCGGGCAGGTCGACGAAGTCGAGCAGGACGATGCCGCCGGCCAGGGACAGCGCCGACTCGATCGAGTCGGTGAGCCGCTGCTTGCCGCTGGCCTTCACCGCGAGCCGGTCGATCACCACCTCGATGGTGTGCTTCTCCTGCTTCTTCAGCGTGGGCGGCTCGGTGAGCGGGTGCACCACGCCGTCGACGCGGGCTCGTGCGTACCCCTTGGACTGCAGCTCGGCGAAGAGGTCGGCGTACTCCCCCTTGCGGCCGCGGACGACCGGCGCGAGCACCTGGAACCTCGTGCCCTCGGGCATCGCCAGCACCCGGTCGACGATCTGCTGCGGGGTCTGCCGGGAGATCGCCTCGCCACAGACGGGGCAGTGCGGCTCGCCGACCCGGGCGAAGAGCAGCCGCAGGTAGTCGTAGACCTCGGTGATCGTGCCGACCGTGGACCGCGGGTTGCGCGAGGTGGACTTCTGGTCGATCGAGACCGCCGGGCTCAGGCCCTCGATGAAGTCGACGTCGGGCTTGTCCATCTGGCCTAGGAACTGCCGAGCGTACGACGACAGCGACTCCACGTATCGCCGCTGCCCCTCGGCGAAGATCGTGTCGAACGCCAGGCTGGACTTGCCGGACCCGGAGAGCCCGGTGAACACGATCATCGCGTTGCGTGGCAAGTCAAGGTTGACGTCGCGAAGGTTGTGCTCCCGCGCCCCACGGATGATCAGTCGGTCGGCCACGGCCCGCCCTCTGTCTGTCGAAGAACCCCGGGTTGTTGATAAGCCCCGCAGCGCCGGCACGGGCGCCGGCAGCCCACTGTATCCGCGGGGTCCGACAGTTTCCGTCGCCGAGAGGGGTGACCCTTCAAAGGTACGTGTTACGGACGCGCTCGGCGGCGCCGCTCCTGCTTCGGCAACCACCTTATGTTTTCGGACGACAGCCGTGCGTATCGCCGGCGTGTCTCCCCCGCGAGCTCCGCCCGCAGCCGGTGCCAGCTCTCCAGCCGGCGGCCGGACAGCCGGCCCTCTTCCACCGCGCCCAGGACCGCGCAGCCCGGCTCCCGGCGGTGCGCGCAGTCGGCGAACCGGCACCCTTCGGCAAACGCGGTGACGTCGGCGAACGCCCGGTCCAGGCCGGCAGCCGCGTCGAACAGACCCACCCCCCGCACGCCCGGGGTGTCGAGCACCGCACCGCCATCGGGCAGGGGCACAAGCGCCCGGTACGGCGTGGTGTGCCGGCCCCGCCCGTCGGCCCGCAGCGCCTGCGTGGTCATCACGATCGCGCCGGCCAGCGCGTTCACCAGGCTCGACTTGCCGGCCCCCGACGAGCCGAGCAGCCCGAGCGTGCGCCCCTTGACGACTAAGGGCCTGATGGCGTCGAGCCCCCTTCCGGTCCGTGCGCTCACGGCGACGGTCTCGACGTCTGGGGCGGCCCTGCCGATCTGGCGAGCCACGGCCTGTGGTCGCGAGACGAGGTCGGCTTTTGTGAGTACTAACAATGGTTGCGCGCCGGACTCCCACGCGAGCGCAAGCAGCCGCTCGATGCGACCGAGGTCGGGCGCCGGATGCATGGGTTCGACCACCGCCGCGACGTCGACGTTGGCGGCGAGCACCTGCCCGAGCGACTCCTTGCCGGCGGTGGCCCGCACGATCGCGGTGCGCCGCGGCAGCACGGTCTCGATCGTCTGGCACTCGTCGGGCCAGGTACGCACGACCACCCAGTCACCGGCGCAGGGCAGCGCGACCGGGTCGCGGCCGGCGGCGGTGAGCATGGCGCCGGCGAGGCTCGCCCGCGCGGAGCCGGCCGCGGTGAGCACCGTGCACACGCCACGGTCGACCCGGGTCACCCGAGCCGGACACTGGTCGGTCCGGTCGAACCGGGCGTACGTGGCGGCGAACTCGTCGTCCCAACCGAGGGACGGCAGGTCGAACGACATCATCTTCCTTTTGCAAGGGGGCGGATCGAGATCGACGGTATGCAGCCGGCCGTCCCGGGGAAACCGAATATCGGTAGGTTAGGGAGCTGTGACGGTTGATCCGCTCGTACTCAATCCCGAGATCGACCGGGCGACGGCCCGGCTGCTGGAGACGGCGCAGGCGATCGACGACGACGCCGTCCGCGAGCCCTCGCTCCTGCCGGGCTGGACGCGCGGGCACGTGCTGACCCACGTGGCTCGCAACGCCGACGGCTGCACCAACCTGCTCACCTGGGCGCGAACGGGTGTGGAGACGCCGCAGTACGCGGGCTGGGAGTCGCGGGAGGCGGACATCACCGCCGGGGCGGGGCGCCCGGTGGCAGAGCACGTCTCCGACCTGAAGGCGTCGGCGGAGCGGTTCGCGGAGGCGGTTGCGAAGATGCCGCCACAGGCGTGGGCGGCGACCGTACGGTGGCTGAGCGGGCGGACCGATCACGCGACCGGCGTGATGTGGTCGCGGCTGCGCGAGGTCGAGGTGCATCACGTGGACCTCGCGTTGTCGTACGTGCCGTCTTCCTGGCCGGATGCGTTCGTGCACCGCCTGCTGCACGAGGTCACGGTCGGGTTCACCGCGGATCCGAAGGCGCCGGCGATGCGGCTGCACGCCGAGGATCTGGGTCACGAGCTGACGATCGGCTCATCTTCTGCCTCGGCGGGCGCACCGACGGTCAGCGGACCCGGTCATGCGCTGGCCGCCTGGCTCACCGGCCGCTCGCGCGGTGCCGGCCTGACGATGACGCCGGATGGACCGCTGCCGGAGGTACCGAGATGGCGATGAGCTACACCGGAGAGGTACGGCCGGGCGGGCCGCCAGCCCTTCGGGAGCTGCCATCGCTGACCATCAGCAAGATGTCGGTCGGGTCGATGGACAACAACGCATACCTGTTGCGCTGCAAGGAGACCGGTACGCAGCTCCTGATCGACGCCGCCAACGACGCGTCGCGGCTGCTGGAGCTGATCGGTGACAGTGGACTGTCCACTGTGGTCACCACGCATCGGCACCAGGATCACTGGCAGGCGCTGGCGGCCGTGGTATCGGCCACCGGGGCGCGGTCGGTGGCGCATGCGGCGGATGCGGGCGCGCTGCCGGTGGTCCATGAGACCGTGGCTGACGGTGAAACGGTGTCGGTGGGCCGGTGTTCGCTTGAGGTGATCCATCTCGTGGGCCATACGCCGGGCTCGATCGCGTTGCTGTACCGGGATCCTGGCGGTTTTCCGCACTTGTTCACGGGGGACTCGCTGTTTCCGGGTGGCGTCGGGGGCACCTTTGGCAACGCGGAAAACTTCCGGTCGTTGCTGCATGACGTGGAGACCAAGCTGTTCGACCGTCTCCCCGACGAGACATGGTTCTACCCGGGGCACGGTCGCGACTCGACGCTCGGCGCGGAACGGCCGTCGCTGCCGGAGTGGCGCGCCCGCGGCTGGTAAC
>WNGF01000366.1_pt1 | contig 64737 bp, 71 predicted proteins | sample 5400641 | NCBI WGS metagenome assembly WNGF01 (sample SAMN13153371, study PRJNA577476) | soil metagenome | isolation source: 80 cm soil or saprolite under grassland replicate 2 | place: USA:California | collected 2016-06-15
TGCTTCACGCGAGGCGCCAGCGCGCGCGCGAGGTGCCCCGTGCCCGTCGCCACGTCGAGCGCATGCCAATGCGCGGCAGGCGCCAGCACATCAACCATCCAGCGCAGGTATTCCTCGTTCGAGAGGGTGAGACCGGCCTCGCCGAAATGTTGGGCCTGTTTGGCGAACTCCCGGCGGACGGTCTCGTTGTGGCTCGCGGCGTCCCTCTCGGGCGGGCACATGTCGCGTCCTTACTTCGCTCCGTCGAACATTTCCGTGCGCGCCACGCCGCGCTGGAAAGCCAGGTACGCCTCCTTGGTCATCCGCGGGTTGAAGCCCTCCAGGATCTCGCGCGCGGCGGCCGCGTCGCCCCAGAGCAGGTCCACCGCCATCAGCGCCAGCTGCTTGGCCGTCTCGAGGTAGGCGAGCTTGGGATCCGTGATGGCGTAATCCGCGCCATGCCCGCTGCCGGAGGCGCCACCCATATAGGGATGCAGCGTCGGCATGACATGGGAGAGATCGCCCATGTCGGTGGAGCCGCTGCGATGGCCGAACGCGGTCACTTCCTCGGCGCCCAGCAAGCTCTCGGCGTTCGCCTTGAAGTACCGCGCCATGCCTTCATGGTTGAAGAGCGGCAGATAGCCCGGCAGCGTCTCGATCTCCACCTGGGCGCCCAGCGCCAGCGCGCCGGCCTTGAGCGCCCGGTCCACGCGTAGATTGGCCGCCAGGATCGCCTCCACCGTTTTGCCCCGCACATAGGTCTCCAACCGCACCTCGGCCGGAATCACGTTCACCTGGCTCCCGCCGTGGGTGATGATCGGGTGGACGCGGATCGAGTCCTCGTCACGGAACGTCTCGCGAATCGCGTTGATCGCCGCCAAGCCGATCTGGGCGGCGTAGAGCGCGTTGATCCCGAGATGCGGCGCCCCGCCCGCATGGGAGGCGCGGCCCAGGTAGCGCACGGTCTTGACGATGCAGCCATTGTTCGAGGCGGCGATGCTGGCCTTCCTCATCTCCTTCTGGGGCGTGAGGTGGATCATCATGGCCAGGTCTACGTCGTCGAAGTGGCCGAGCCGGAGCAGCTCGGGCTTGCCACCCAGGAACTCAAGCTTCCCGGCCCGCGCCTGCTGCACCCGCCACTCGACATCGCCGTACTCTTCCGCCGGCACGGCGAAGAAGACGACGCGCCCGGCCAGGTGCTCGAAGGCCTGAGCGCCCAGTAGCCCTATCGCCGCGCCCATCAGCCCGGCCACCTGAGCATTGTGTCCGCAGGCATGCGCCGCGCCGGTGAGCGGATCGGCCACCGGGTGTCCCGCCACTACGAGGCCGTCGAGCTCGCCGAGCAGAGCGAAGGTCGGACCGTCCTTGGCCCCTTCGGCCACGGCCCGCACTCCCGTCAGCGCCAAGCCCGTTTGAGGCTTCAAGCCCAGGGAGCCCAGGGTCTCCTCGACCAGCCGCGCCGTCTTGAACTCCTTGAAGCCCAGCTCCGGGTTGCGGCGAATCTGCTCGCCGAGGGTGATGATGCGCTCGGCATGACGATCGATGACTTCGCATACCGCGCGCTTCACGTCGTCACGTGTGGGCATAGTACCGGGAGTCTCCCTATTTAGCGAATCGGTCGGGCAGGAAGTGCTTCAGCTCGGGTGGCGTCACGCCGGCGAGAATACACCGAGTCAGGAGCGTCGCGGTGATCGGCGTGAGCAGGATGCCATTGCGGTAATGCCCGGTGGCGACGTACAGCCCTTCGATGCCGGGCCACGGGCCGAGCACGGGCAGGCTGTCGGGCGCCCACGGGCGGAAGCCGCACCAGGAGCGGATGATGGGGCGGCGGCCGATCTCGGGCACGGTGGCCAGCGCGCCGGTGAGGAGATAGGCCAGGCCGTCGGGTGTCACCGCGCGCGCGAACCCTACGTGCTCCACCGTGGCGCCGATGAGCAGCTCGCCGGACGGGCGCGGCGTGAGATACCCCTGAGGTCCATGGATGGCATGAGTGAGCAGCGGCGGCACATTGCTCACCGCCAGCATTTGCCCGCGCACGGGGCTCACCGGCAGGTTGAGGCCGAGCTGCGCCGCGAGCGCCCCGGACCAGGCGCCGGCGGCCAGCACAACCCCGTCCGCCTCGACGCGGTCGGATCCCACCATCACGCCCGCGGCCCGCCCGCGCTCGATCACGATACCGCTCACCTCGACTCCGCTCCGAATCGTCACGCCACGATTGGCGGCCGCTGCGGCATAGGCCGCCACGAGCCGCTGATTGTTCACCCAATGGTCGCCCTGGACGAAGAGGGCGGCCGTGACATCGCGCGACAGCGCGGGCTCCATCCGGTGCAGCTCCGCGGCCTCCACCACCCGCACTCCGAACTCGCGGGCCGCCGGCCAGGCCGTTCGATCCCGCGCCTCGCGGCGATCCTCAGCGGACGTGATCGGATAGAGCGTGCCGGCCGTCATGTATTCCACGTCCACGCCGGTCATATCGCGGAGCTCGGCCACCACGCCGGGATAGAGCCGCCAGCTCGCGATCGCGAGCTCCTGGAATGGATCGGGTTTCGAGGACTCCCCCAGCGGCGCCAGGAGCCCCGCCGCGGCGCTGGAGGCCTCGACCCCGGGCGTGGCGCGCTCGATCACGATGACGTGACAGCCGGCCTTCGCCAGCTCGTAGGCGATGGAGCAGCTGATGATACCGCCGCCGATCACAACAACGGTGAGCGCCATCACGCTCTCCCGAGCGTGTCGAGGAAGGACTTAACCGCGTCGGCCGGCCGCTCGGCCGCCATGATCGCCGAAATCACCGCGACGCCGCGGGCGCCGGTGTCGAGCACTTCGCGCACGCGCGCGGGAGTCACGCCACCCACGGCGAGCACGGGCCGGTCCACCGCCGTCACGACCCGGCGGAGAGGCTCGAGTCCCTGCGGCGGGCCATACTGCCGCTTCGAGGGGGTGTCATAGACGGGGCCGAAGAGGAGGAAATCAGCGCCCTCCGCGGCGGCTTCGCGCGCCTCCGCTTCTGAATGCACCGAGGCGCCGATGAGGAAGCCGGGCTGACCGACTCCGCGCAGCGCCGAGACGGGCAGCGAGGCGTGGGTGCGCTGAACACCGTCGGCTCCCACCGCGAGCGCCACGTCGGCGCGATCATTGATCAGCACCCGCGCGTCGTGACGGCGCGTGGCGGCCCGGACCGGCCGGGCCACGGCGAGCAGGACGCGGACGGCCAGGTCTTTCTCCCGAAGCTGAACGGCCCGGAGACCCGCGTCGAGACACTCCTCGATCACATCGAGGAGCGGGCGAGCCGTGAGCGAGCGGTCGGTGACGAGGTAGAGCGCGAAGCCTAGCTCGTCCACTCCGGCATACCCTCGATCGGAGAGGACGCGGTGGCATAGAGCTTCTTCGTGATGCGCCCGGCCTTGAACGCGAGCCGGCCGGCCTCCACCGCCAGTTTCATGGCCGTGGCCATGGCTACCGGGTCCTTGGCTCCGGCGATGGCGGTGTTCATCAGCACGCCGTCACAGCCGAGCTCCATGGCAATGGCGGCGTCCGAGGCCGTGCCCACCCCCGCGTCCACGATCACCGGCACCGTGACCGTCTCGAGCAGCAGCTTGATATTGTACGGATTGCGAATGCCGAGCCCCGAGCCGATCGGCGCGCCCAGCGGCATCACCGCGGCGGCGCCGGCATCCTGAAGCTTGCGCGCCGTCACCGGGTCATCGTTCGTGTAGGGCAGCACGCTGAACCCCTCGCGCGAGAGTGTCCGCGTCGCCTCGAGCAGACCCTCGATGTCGGGGAACAGCGTACGCGCATCGCCGATCACCTCGAGCTTAACCAGCGTTCCCAGCCCCGCCTCCCGCGCGAGATAGCACGTGCGGACCGCCTCGTCGGCGGTGTAGCAGCCGGCCGTATTGGGCAGAAGCGTGTACTTCTTGGGATCGATGTAGTCCAACAACGAGCCGCTCTCTCCCGGGACGTGAACGCGGCGCACGGCGACGGTCACGATCTCGGCGCCCGAGGCCTCGATGGCCTCGCGCATGTTCTCGAACGAGGCGTACTTGCCCGTGCCCACGATCAGGCGCGACTTGAACTCCTTGCCTCCGAGCCACAATGACGTGTCGTACATAACTGAGCCTCCTGGCTCACCTCACCCTGCCCTCTCCCCTCACCCTGGCCCTCTCCCCACTGGGGAGAGGGAGGGGTGAGGGGAAGGGCCGGGGTGAGGGGTCTTAACCGCCTCCCATGGGGCGGACGATCTCGATCTTGTCACCGTCCTTAAGCACGGTCTCCGCGTAGCGGGCCTTGGGCGCCACCTCGCGATTGAGCGCCACCGCCGTATACTCGCGCTGGACCTTGAGCTGGGCGAGCAGGGCGTCGATCGTCAGCCCCTCGGGCAGATCCATGGACTTCCCGTTGACGGTGACCTTCATAAAAAAACCGCACCTCGTCGGGTGCGGTCGTTGAAGAGCCGGCTCTATCGCGCCGCGTTCCCTTCGCTGGGATTATCCAGAGCAGGTTCGAGGGGTCCCGGGCCGCACCCGGTTCTCAGGAGACCTCCCCCCACGACGCGATTGGAATTATACCTCACTCTCCAACTGCGAGGCGAGCGCTTGAGGCTCTGTCACCGGTGTCTGGCAGACGAAGCGCCGGCAGACATAGGCCGTCGCTTTGCCGCCGACGGCAGGCCGATCGGCCAGGAGCGGAATCCCCGCCGCGGCGGGGCTGCCCTGGGCGGCGCCCGCTACCACGCGATTGGGGAGATAGCGGCCAAAGACTTCCCGCACGAGCGCCGCCGCCTCCTCGGGCCCGGCCGGCCAGACGAGCGCGATCTCCTGCACGGGCCCCAGCTGGAAGTCGAGCGCGGTGAGATAGCGGCCGAAGCCCGATGGGTGCTGCCCCATCAGATCCGCCACGGGGCGGAGGGCCTTGAGCGCCAGGGGCTCGTAGCGCTCCTCGCCGAAGAAGACGGCCAGCCGCAGCAGCCAGTCGATGGCCACCGAGGTGCCGCTCGGCACGGCATTGTCGAAGAGATTGCGCGGCCGAACCACCAGCGTCTCCTGATCCGTGCCGGTGTCGAAGAAGATCTCCTTCTCGGCATCCCAGAAGAGCCTCACCGCCTCCTCCGCCAGCCGTCGGGACTCGTCGAGCCAGCGACGATCGAAGGTGGCTTCGTACAGCGCGAGCAGCCCCGCGCCCACCATGGCGTAGTCCTCGAGGTAGCCCTTGATGCGGGCCTGCCCGTCCTTCCAGGAGCGGAGCAGCCGACTCCCCTCCAGCATGGCCGTGGTCAGGAACTCGCCGCTCTTCACGGCCGCGGCGATGTAATCGGGCCGGTCCAGCGCGCGGCCGGCCTCGGCGAATGCCGCCAGCGCCAGGCCATTCCACGAGGCCAGGACCTTGTCGTCGAGACCCGGATGCACGCGTCTCTCGCGGAGAGCGAACAGGATCTTGCGCGCCTCGGCGACGAGGCCGGCTAGACGCTCGGCCGAGAGCCCGAGCTCCTGGGCCACGGCCCCCGGATCGCGCGGGACGCACAGGATATTGTGCCCTTCGAAATTGGGTCCTGCGGTCACCCCCCAGTAGGCGAGCGCCGCGCGGGCCATCTCGCCATCGGGCAGCGCCGCCCGGATCTCCTCGGCGGACCAGACGAAGAACTTGCCCTCGACACCCTCGGAGTCGGCATCCTGGGCGGAGAAGAAGCCGCCGGCGGGATGGGTCATCTCGCGCAGGATGTAGTCGAGCGTCTCCTCCGTGATCCGCCGGTACTCGGCATCGCCGGTGGCCAGCCAGGCACGGAAATAGAGCGTGGCGAGCTGGGCATTGTCGTAGAGCATCTTTTCGAAGTGCGGCACTAGCCAGTGCGCGTCCACGGAGTAGCGGTGGAAGCCCCCGCCGAGCTGATCGTACATCCCGCCGCGCGCCATCTTGGTGAGCGTCAGACGCGCCATGTCGAGCGCGCGGGAATTGCCGGTTCGCTTCCAGAAGCGCAGCACGAACTCCCAGTTCATCGGCTGGGGAAACTTGGGCGCCTGCCCCACGCCGCCTTCCCGCTCGTCGAAGTCCTGCGCCAGCCCCTGGTAGGCCGTCAACAGAATATCGTCGGTGAGCAGGCTCGCCGATTGCCGCAGCCGCTCGTGCTGCTTCATGGCCTCGACGAGCTGCCGGCCGGACTCGACAACCTCGCCGCGCCGCGCTCGATAGGCCTCCGCCACTGCCTGGATCAGCCGCGGGAAGCCCGGCAGGCCGTGGCGATCCTCGGGCGGGAAATAGGTGCCGCCGTAGAACGGCACGCCATCGGGGGAGAGGAAGACCGTCATCGGCCAGCCGCCGTGCCCGGTCATGGACTGCACGGCCTGCATGTAGATCTGATCGACGTCGGGCCGCTCCTCGCGGTCCACCTTGATATTGACGAACAGCTCGTTCATCAGGGCGGCGATCTCTTCGTGCTCGAAGGACTCCCGCTCCATGACATGGCACCAGTGACAGGCCGAATAGCCCACCGAGAGCAGCACGGGCTTGTCCTCGCGGCGTGCCCGCTCGAAGGCCTCCGGGCTCCAGGGGTACCAGTCGACGGGATTGTGGGCATGCTGAAGCAGGTAGGGGCTCGTCTCGCGGGAGAGACGGTTGGTGTGAGCCGCCTGCGCCACGGCACCCCTCTACTACTTCTCGCTCACGATGACGGCCGAAGTCCGGGACGACTGCCGCCGCTCGATGCGTCGACGCTCGGTGGCCGGCGGGGCGGCCTTCTGCCGGCGCTCGCGCACCCGCCGGTCGACGACCACGGATACGGTGGCGTCGTCGGCGAATTTCTCCTTGAGATACGCGTAGAGCGCGGGGGCGGTGCGCGGCACGATGATCGTCACTCGCTCGGCCATGTGAGGGCTCCTAGGCGGGCCGCACGAAGGGCAGCTCGGCCACGCGGGCGGGGAGTAGCGCGCCGCCATCCTGAACACCGACGGCGCTGCCGGGGGCGAAGTGCTCGCGGCGGAGATAGCTGAGCGCGATGGGCCGGCCCAGCGCGAGCGAGCGCACCGCCGACGTGATCCGTCCAATCTCCTTGCCATCGGCCATCACCGCGGCGCCCGGGGCCGGGACGCGGTCGCCGTCGACGATCAGGCCGCTCAGCGCGCGGTTGACGTGACCGCGATACTTGACGCGCGCCACGACTTCCTGGCCGATATAGCAGCCCTTGGTGTAGGAGACGAGCTGCTCGAGCCTCGTCTCGGGCAGGATCACCGTCTCGTCGACGTCGTGACCGTACCAGGGCATGCCGGCCTCCATCCGCAAGACGTTCAGCGCCTCCATGCCCACGGGCCGGGCGCCCTCAGCGACCAGCGCCCGCCAGAGCGCCGCGCCATGGGCCGCCGCGGTCCAGCAATGAAAGCCGGCCACGTGGCCTTCGGCGCGATTGATCACCCGGACCGGCGCGCCCGCGATCGGCGCCTCGACGTGATAATAGGGCGCCAGATCCAGCGTCCGCCCGGCAAGCTTCTCCAACAGGGACCGCGCGCCGGGCCCCTGGACCGCCAGCACCGCGAACGCCTCGTCGGCGGCCTCGAAGGCCGCCTTCTCGGAGATCAGGAACTTGTCCAGCGCCTGGAGCGTCTTCTCGGTGAGGCTCGGCGGCAGCTCGAGCAGCAGCCGGTCCTCGAGCGCGTAGACGGTGAGCAGCGCCATCACCTTGCCATGGGCGTCCAGGAAGGCGGCCGCGGTGCCCTGCCCCGGCTCCAGGCTCTTGACATCGTTCGAGAGCATTCCCTGGAGGAATGACTGCCGGTCCCGCCCCGTCACGATGACCTTGCCGAGCGGCGAGCGGTCGATGACGCCCGCCGCATCCCTCAGCGCCGCGTACTCGGCCGTCGGATCACCGTAGCTCGCGGGCAAGAGCCATCCGTCGAGCTCCCGGATCGCGGCGCCCTGGGCGCGGTGCGCCGCATCGAGAGCGAGCTGGTTCGGCATGGCCTCATTGTTGACGCGGGCGCGCGCCCTGTCAACTTGCGCTGGAGAGGCGCGTCGGTGAGAATGGCCGCCTGATGACCGCCTTTCTCCCGAGCGCAGTCGCCCGGAATCGGTTCCACCGGCGGCTGCTCGGCTGGTACTCGCGCCACCGTCGCGACCTGCCCTGGCGGCGCACCCGCGATCCCTACCGCGTGCTGGTTTCGGAGGTCATGCTGCAGCAAACGCAGGTCGAGCGCGTCATCCCCAAGTACCGCGAGTTTCTCCGGCGCTACCCGACATTCGGCCGGCTGGCCCGCGCGAGCCCCGCCGAGGTGCGACGCGTCTGGTATCCCCTCGGCTACAATATTCGGCCCGTGCATCTCCACGGCATCGCCCGCGAGACCATGGCCCGCTACGCCGGGCGGCTGCCCGACGATGCCGCCGCCCTTCGCGGGATGCGCGGCATCGGCCGTTACACCGCGGGCGCCATCCTGGCCTTCGCGTACGGGCGTGAGGCCGCGATCGTCGACACCAACGTGCGGCGCGTCCTCGGGCGCGTGTTCCTCGGGCCCAAGCGCCTCGCGCGGCTACGCGGCCAGAAGGTCATGTGGGAGCTCGCGGAATCGCTTCTTCCGCCGGGGCGCGTCTACGACTACAATCAGGCCCTCATGGACTTCGGCGCTATCTGGTGCACCGCGCGGGCGCCGCGCTGCCGGCCCTGCCCCATGAAGGGCTTCTGCGCGAGCTACCCGCTCTACGGCACCGCCAACGGGAGAGGCGATGGGCGCGCTTGACGGCAAAGTCGCGCTGATCGCGGGCGGCGGCACCGGCATCGGCCGCGCGACGGCCGAGTTGTTTGGCACAGAGGGCGCGCGTGTCATCGTCTTCGGCCGGCGCCCCGACCCCCTGGCGGCCGCCGTGGAGGCCATCGAAGCGGCCGGGGGCACGGCGCTGCCCGTCAGCGGCGATGCCGGCAGCGAGGAAGACGTCGCCCGGCTGCTCGACACCGCCCGCAGTGAGTACGGCGGTGTGGACGTCCTCGTGAACTGCGCCGCCGTCCGGTTGCGCTCGGCCCTCACCGAGATCAGCGCCGTGGACTTCACCGAAGTATTGAGAATCAACTTGGTCGGGGCCTTCATCCTCACCAAGGCGGTAGTCCCGAGCATGCGCGAGCGGGGCGGCGGCAGCATCATCCATATCGGCTCGGCCCTCGGGACGGTGGCGGCGCCAGACTTCTCGCCCTATGTCGCCTCCAAGGGAGGGCTCCACTCCCTGGCGCGCGCCGCCGCCGTCGAGCTGATCAGCGAGGAGATCCGCGTCAACGTGATCGCGCCGGGCACCATCGACACGCCCATCGGCCACGGCGTCCCCGAATTCCGCCGCCATCTGCTCAAGCACCGCGTGCCCATCGGCCGCGCCGGCCACGTGGACGACGTCGCGGCGGCCTGCCTCTACCTGGCTTCCGACGCCGCCCGCTACGTCACCGGCGCCATCCTCGCCGTCGACGGCGGCTGGACCGCGTCGTAGCGTGTTCCCCTCTCCCCCACACCTTTATCCTCTCCCCCACACCTTTATCCTCTCCCCCTCACCTTTATCCTCTCCCCCTCACCTTTATCCTCTCCCCCTGAGGGGGAGAGGGCAGGGTGAGGGGGAGAGGGCGGGGTGAGGAGGACCTCCATTGGAAGCCATCGAGGTCGTCGCCGCAGTGATCGAGCGCGATGGCCGGATCCTCATCGCCCGGCGGCCGCGGGCATCACACCAGGGCGGGCTCTGGGAATTCCCCGGGGGCAAGCCCAAGCCCGGCGAGACGCCGGAAGCCGCGCTGAGGCGCGAGATCCGGGAGGAGCTGGGCGCGGTCGTCACGGTGGGCGAGGCGATGGAAACCGTGGAGTGGGCGTATCCCGACAAGCGCGTGCGGCTCGCCTTCTACCGCTGCGCCGTCGAGGGGGAGCCCCGGCCGCTGGAGGGTCAGGAGATCGTCTGGGTCGCGCCCAGCGAGCTGGGTCGCTACGAGTTCCCCGCGGCCGACGCGGCGCTGATCGAGCGGCTCAGCCGCGGCTGACGGCCACGGCCCCGCGGCGCTGCCAAGCGCTCACGAGCAGGATCATCGCGTAGAGCGCCACCCCCGCGAGCTGCAGCCCCGGCGTCCGCACCACCATCAGGGCCGCCGCCCCCAGGCAGAGCCAGCGCAGCCAGCCTGCCATCGGGCTCCAGCCCTGCCCCACGACGAACGAGGCCAGCGCGATAGCGGACACGGCCGCGAAGGCCGACATCAGGATGATCTGCGACCAGTCCCCCTGGAGCAGCAGCTCCTCGTGGTAGACGAAGGCGAAGGGCACCAGAAAGCCGGCGATGCCCAGCCGGAAGGCTTCGAGACCCGTCGCGAACATGTCGGCGCCCGCGATATTGGCGGCGGCGAAGGCCGTGACCGCGTCGGGCGGAGTCAGGTCGGACAGCACGGCATAGTAGAAGACGAAGAGGTGCGCCGCCAGCAGGCTCACGCCCAGATTGCCCATGGCTGCCGCGCCCACGGTCACCGAGATCACATAGGCGGCCGTGGTCGGGATGCCGGTGCCGAGGATGGAGACCACCACGAAGATCAGGATCATCGCCACGATCAGGACGCCCTGGGCGGCCTGGACGACGACACCGCTGAACGCCAGCGCGGCGCCGGTGCGCGTCAGCACGCCCACGATCATTCCCGAGCCCGCCAGCGCCACCGCAATGGTGCCGGCGCTGCAGGCCGCCTCGGTGAGCGCCTCCCAGCACTTCCGGGGCGTCATCCAGGTCTTCCGATCGAGGAAGGACAGCGCGAACGTCACGACGATGGTCCAGAAGGCCGCGGCCGTCGGCGAGCGCCCATTCGCGAGCAGATAGACAATCTGAAGGAACGGGATCGCGAAGTAGGCGTGGCGCAGGACGGGCGTCCACGAGGGCAGCTCGGTCCTGGCCACGGCCCGCATGCCATAGCGCAGCGCCAGGAAGTGCACCATGGCGAAGAGCCCGATGTAATAGAGGATGGCCGGAATGGCCGCGGCCTTGATGATCTGGAAGTAGGAGATGCCCGTCACCTCGGACATGATGAAGACGCCCGCGCCCATCACCGGTGGCATGATCTGGCCGCCCGTGCCCGCGATGGCTTCGATGGCCGCGGCGTTCTTGGCCGTATAGCCGCCCTTCTTCATCAGCGGAATCGTGAACGAGCCCGTGGCGTAGACATTGGCCACAGTCGAGCCCGAGATGGTGCCGAACAGCGCCGACCCGATCACGGCGATCTTGGCCGGGCCGCCGCGCGCCCAGCCGGCCAGGCGCACGGCCAGGTCGATGATGAACTCCCCCACGCCGGCCTTCATCATCACGGCAGCGAAGAGGACGTAGATGAAGAGGATATTGGCCGAGATGCCCGTGAGGAAGCCATACATCCCCTCGTCACCCGCCAGGTACATGAATTCCACGAGGCGGGGGAAGGTATACCCCTTGAAGTGGAAGACGCCAGGAAACCACTGACTCGTCCCGAGGTAGATCAGCGAGACCGAGATCGTCAGCGCCATCCACGGCGAGAGCGAGCGTCGGCAGGCCTCGATCACGAGCAGGACCATGACGCAGCCGATCGCCACCTCGATGGGCTGAACTGAGGACGCGCCCTCCCAGCGCATATTGAGCCGATCCTTGTCCCAGATCAGATAGAGACTCGCCAGCGCGGAGAGGGCCGCCCAGAGCCAGTCCAAGGCGCTGGGCCGCTGCTTGGGCGAGCGCCGGTTGAAGGGAAAGACGAGGAAGATCAGCGGGACAAGGAACAGCAGATGCACCGACCGCTGAATGCGCGGCTCGAACGTGCCATACCCGGCCGTCCAGAGATGAAACAAGGAGGCCGAGGCGGCGTACGCCCCGGCTACCCACCCAATTATGCCGGTTAACTTCCTGATTTCTCAGCCTCCCGACCGGCGAGGATAGCATCGGCCGGGGCGACTGTGCCCGAAATTGTGCCCGTCAGGCGCCGGGAAGCCTCCTGGAGGTCCGCGTCCGAGACGATCGCATAGCGCCGATAGACGGCCTCGGTCCGATGCCCGGTGATCTTCATCGCCACGGAGCGCGGCACGGCGGAGCGCTCGAGATTCCGCACGGCGGTCCGCCGAAAGTCGTGCGGGATCCGGCCGGGAACACCGGCGCGCCGGCAGGCGGTGTGCCAGACCTTCCGCAGCTTCGTCCGGCGCTCGCCGAGGTGGCCGGCGTCGGTGAGGTGGGGGAACAGCCACGGGATGATCCGCCCGAGGCGACGCTCGGCGGTGCGGATCCGCTCGACCTGGGCGGCGAGCAGAGCCGTGAGCTCGGCCGTGAGGTAGACCACCCGCCCGTCGTCGTTCTTGGTGGTTCCGGGATCGAGCCGCAGCGTCCCGGCCTGGAGGTCGAGCTGGCGGCGCTCGAGCGTGAGCACCTCGCTCGGCACCCGCCAGCCGTAGGTGTAGGCGATCGTGACCACGGCTTTGAGGTCGTCGGGCAGCAGCCGGCGGACGGCCTCGAACTGCTCGCGCTCGAAGAAGCCCTGCCGCGGAGCGGCCTCCTTGAGGAAGGAAAACGCCGGCACCCGGGCGAGCTTGTTATGCCGATAGGCGAGCCGCAGGAGCTTGCCCAGGACGCCGAGCTCACGGTTGATCGTGCCGTTGGAGGCCTGCTCGGCTTGGCGCTGGGCCACGTACGCCGTCACGTCCGCGCCCGAGAGCGAAGCGAGTCGGCGCCCCTGGAAGAAGCGCGTCAGGTGGGCGAACCGGCGCGCCGCCTCCTTGGTGCCGCGCTCCCCCGTCGTCTCGTAGTGCGTCCGGAGATCCTCGGCCGCTTCGTCATACCGCACGCGATCCGCGCGCGGGAGGAGCGGAAGCCCGGCGGCCGCGCGGCCCTCGCGGGCCTTGAGGACCTGCTCGGCTTTCTTCTCCTTCGCCGTGCCCGTGCTCTCGCGGACGGGGCGGCCGTTGACGTAATACTTCACCCACCAGATCCGGCCTCGCTGGTAGAGTTGGCCCATTAGCTCCTCCTTTCGTCGGTGCTCGTGTGGGCGGAGAGGGCGGCGATCATTCGGTATTCCCCGTGTTACCCCCGCGCACGCCACCGCGCGCAAGGATGCAGGTCTGAATGAGCTGGGCTTTCCAGGCTTTCGGATTCTCCGCGCCGGCGGTGAGGTCGATTCCGTCTTCAACGCTCAGCGCGGCCGCGATGATCGAAGTACATTCCCGGTGGAGACGCTGGCCGATACTCTCACCGGGCACGCCGTCGCCGCGCGAGCAGCTCACGAGCATTACCACCCCGACCAGTGCGTAGAGCAGACGAGTTGTCATGTGCCCCTCCCTCATTCCGATAGATCGTGGCGTCATACTCGGTGCTCGGGCGGCGCTCATCGGTCACTTCCCTTTCGGCCCGCGCGGGTCCACGGTATCGGGGAGGCATTTCCACATATCTCCGGTAGTGATACCTGCGCTGGCCAGCCCGTGCCCGTCGAAGTACTCCCGACATTCATTCTGGTTGGAGAAGGCCTGAACAACCTGCCACCCGGGCCCGCCGCGCACTTTGCCGATCCACAGCACCCACGCGCACTCGGCGGAGGCCGAGCTGGCGAGGGCGAGCAGGCAGCAAAGCAGGGTGACGATGATAGAGCGTGGGGCGGAGATGGCGGGGATCATCGCTCAGCCCTCCTCTCGCTGGGGCCCTTCCAGATCCTTGAGGAATTGCGCGACTCTGGGAGGCAGCGGGACCCCGGACCACTCGTGCTTTTCCCGGAGCTGCACCGCCTGACGCTCCAAGACAGCGAGGGCGCGGATGTCCTCGGGCAGCGCACTAGCAAGTTCCATTATCGGCGCCGGGATGACGATCAGCAGGAACGGAAATCGGCACCCATCGTGGACCACCGGGCCAATCTTATAGCCGCCCTCGGGCAAGTAGGGCGGGTGCGGCCGCACAAAGGCAAATCCATAGAGCTGGGAATCGGGGACCGGACCCGCTTCCTCTATCCTCGCCCGCACGCTTTCCGGCTCGAGCCAGAAGCTTGCGTATTCGAGTACCTTATCGAGGGGCCAACGCCAGGCGAGTTTTTGGGCGCTCGCAACTTGGAGTGCGACCCTAACCGCCTCCAGCTCCTCCGAGCTCCATCCGTGTTGGTTCATCCTAGAATCCCAAGTCCTCGCCCGTCCGCTCCGTCGCCATCGGTTCGGCCAAGGCTTCGAGCACGCCGGGATCTGGCAATCGCTTGAGCGGTTTCGCGAGCCCGGGCAGAGCTTCCTGCAGGCCGGCGTTCAGTTCGATCCCGCGGATGTGGTAGCCGAGGAGCTCTCGAATGTGCTCGGCCGTGAAGGCGCCGAGCGGCCGGCCGTCGCGGTAGATCTGCATCTCATCCCCGTCCTTGAACAGCCACGTCCATCCTCGATCCCGGAAGTTGATCCGAATCTCGAGCGTCATTGCCGGCAGCCTTGACACAAGAAGATCAAGGTCGGCGGATCCTGCTCGACCGTTTCGATCTCGTGCCGCTCGGCGGCCGTCGCGACCTTCTGCCAGTAGCAATCGGCATGGAAGAGGGCGCCGCCGCAGCGCTCGCAAATGAACCCGGGGCGCGGCCCGCCGCAGACGACGCATGGGGCGCTCGGCGGAGCGTCGGGGAGCAGGGCGAGGCGGGAGACGGCGATCATCGCTCAGGCCTCTTCCTGGATATCGGTCGCTCTGCGGGGTGGTGCTCCACTCGGTCGATACCTCGCCCTGGCCATCCAGTCTCGCGCGATCTCCTCCACGAACCGGCGCGCCGTCGCGTCGTCATCAAATTCCTCGGGATATCGCTCGCGTGCCCATTGCCCGAGGATGCTCATAGCGACGGGGCGCCCTCGGTGAATCTCGCGGGAGAGCTTGCCGCGAATCGCCCGGTCCATCCGCTTGCCCATCCTAGCGGCCTCGACCACTTCGCCCAGCGTCGCATGCGTCTCGCTCATCCCCGTCTCCTATTCCAGCAACCTCGCCACGCTGACCCGCAGTGCCTTCGCCAGCTTTTCGAGCGTGGAGAGCGCCGGGTCGTGTCGGCCCGTCTCAAGGCGTGCGATATACCCGCGGGTCAGGCCCGCCCGCTTGGCGAGCTCCGCCTGGGTCATGTGCCCTCGCCGTTTCCGTAATCGCTTGAGTCGCACCGCCAGCCTCTCTCTGTGGGCCATTATGTTCCCTGTCGGTAACAAGTCAAGACCTATTTTCGTCTAGCAACATGCTAGGCGCCGCCCGCGCCATTGAGCGCTGCGGCCAGCTCCTCCGGGCGATCAAGCCGGAGCGCGGTGGGGATCGCCGTAGCGATCAACGGGTCGGTCCCGGCCCGTTGAACCGTACGCGGACTGCTCGTGATGTCGGTCTCTCCGACCGCCAGCGCAAGCAGGCGCTGCGGGTCGCGGCCGTCCATCGCGGGCCTTGAAGCCGCTCCCGGAGGATCCGGCAGAGCCGCTCGATGCCGTCGAGCACGGCCACGGTTTCCTGTTCCCGGCGCCGGTAATCCTCGGCCCGGCGCTGGCGGTTCAGGGCCGTCCGGCATCGATCCGAGCAGGTGTCCCGCCTCCGCGGGCTCCGAGGTCCTTTGCACACGGTGCAGACGGGCTCGCCAGGGGGCACTATAGCCGAACGTTCGGGCGAAAAGGGGCCTCCGGCCATGAAGAGGGTCTCGGCTATCAGTTCGCCGGTTCGAGAGCCTGGAAGCCCGCGCCGAAGCGGCCAGGCGAGGCCCGCTGGGCCTCAGTCCCAAGGGGGTCGGCGGCGTTCTTGCCGGCTAGGACCGCTTCGCAGCGCTGGCAGGTATACTCCGGGTCCGGGGCGCTGGCGGGCCTGACGAGGATCCACCGCTTCCCCCGACAGCGCTGGCAGCGGACCTCGGCGGTGCGCTCATCGGCATGGCCCAAGCAGCCCGGCCGCTCGCATCGCCAGGCCTTGCGCTCTGAGTCCGACTGCGGTATAGGTTCAGCCATCGTGTTCGCTCCGTTCCTCGCGCCCTCGAGTTGGCGACTCGGGGGCGCGGCTGTGTTCGGTTACTCCTCGTCCGCGAGCGTGTTGTTCCACCTCCGCCTACGCCGGGGCGCCTCCTTCGGGGGGTCGACGCTCGTGACGATCGAGTGCACGCGGCGGACATCCCCGGCCTGCTGGCTCTCCGTGAGCGCTTGATGCACGCGATTGGCCGTCGCGACCACGGCGCGCGTCGGGTCCGCCACCTCCGCTCGAATCGTGACGAACACCGTCGGCTCGCTCATTGGGTTCGCTCCGCTGGCGTCATGGCGTGATCTGGCGGTACGAGGTGACCCGCTGGAAGGTGAGGCCGTCCTCGACGAGGACCGGCGGGCCTGAGGCGGGGATGTAGGCGATCAGCGTCCCGCACTCATAGAGGAAGGTATTGGCGGTCGTGCTGCCGCGCATGCCGACGCCCGCCGCGTTGCTCGGGTAGCTCGCGCTGGCCGTGTTCTTCGTGTAGAGCGCTGGCGAGGTCGTGAGCGTGATGTCGGTCTCCGTGCCGTTGTCCATAATCTTGGCGGCCACGCTCGCCGTGTCGACCTTCGCCCAGATCCAGGCGGAGCGCGCGACGAGCGTAGCACCTGAGAGATCCACGTCTCCCACGGACGCAGCCTCCAGCGTGTAGTTCTCTTGGTCGCCAGCACTGGTCGTATCGATGACGTCGGAGGATTCAGACAGGGCCCGCTCGTTCACGAGCGGAGCCCGGCCCGTCCCATATCCAGAACCGATCCCATTGGTACTGTCAAAGTTGTTTTGGGCTCCATTGCTGACCGAGCGCTTGGCGGTAACAAGAAAGTTGGCTGCCCCGCCACCGGGATCGGTGTTGCTGCCGTCGTCGTCGGCGTAGACACTGCCAAACCAGAGATCGAGGGTCGAGGTGAGAATGAGGCCCACAGAGAGGAGGCCGGCTTGGCCAGCGTTTTCTAGCGTGGCACCGTTCGTGACGCTGATGACCTCCGCGCCATTCTTGAACAGCTTGACGGTATAGACCGTTGTGCTCGTGATGTTGGCGGTCACGGTGAGCCGTGTCAGCGTCGTTGCGGAGAGAGATCCCCCCGTCCCAAGAGCCGTTGACCCAGATACCAACTTGAGCGTGCCGTCCGATTGCACATAGGCCGCCAGCTTGTAAGACAAGGTCCCGAAGTGCCCCTCCATGAGATCGAGGTCCGCCGCTGGGAGCGCACTGAGATATAAGGGGGCCGAGAAGCGAGCCGTGTTGACGAGCGATGAGAGCGCCCCGTCCCTTTGGAGATACGCCGTATTGCCGCTGGTCGAGCACTTGATCGAGCGCGGGCCGGCAATCGGATGCGCGGTATCGCTGGTGACGGTGCCCGCGCCGATTGTCCCACTCCAGAACTTGAGGTCGAAAGTGGCGTTGGAGCCAGATTCGAGGAATAAGACTGACATCTATCGTGGCTCCGCCGGCGCCGAGCCCGCCACAAAGTCGAGCCCAACAAGGGCGCGCTCCAAGATCGTCGCGAGCATTGTGAATGTCGAGCGCCCGACGACCTCGAGCGCTTCCTCCGGCGTGAGCCCCGAGCAGCGAATCGCGAGCAACGGGCCGACGGCCTCGAGGGCGGTGAGGCGGATAAACTCCCGGGCGTCGACCCGGCTCATGGGCGCCGGCCGGGCGCGATCGAGCAGGACGGCCGCGAGGCAATGATCGACAGCCAAAATGCTCGCCGCCTCGACCTGCTGCTTGAGGACTTCCGAGAGCTCCGTCGTCGCCTCGGTCATGGTGGGCCTCCTGCTTAGCCGAACTGGAAGACTTCGGGCTTGACCAGGATGTTGAGACTCCGGTCCTTGTCGACCTGCAGGGCGATCCTGAGGAATTGCTCGACCTCGTCCATCGAAAGCCCCGCACGGATCAGCACGTCTGGGGAGACCGAAAGTTGCTGTCCCTTCGCCTCGCGGAGGCGATCGCCGGAGAGCGCCGAGAACCGCTCGACCGCGGCGAGACCCGGGCCCGTCTCCGGAACCAGGTTGAACGCTCGGTCGAGGTTCTCCGTGAAGCCGAACACACCCTGCGCCATCTTGGCGAGGATGGCCCGCCACTTGGCCTGAAACTTCTCGGTGAGGGCCTGGTTGTAGACGGCGGAGCCACCGGCCCCGACCTGGATCTCAAGGTTGTCGATGTAGCGCGGGTCATCAAGCATGATCTCAAGCGGCGGGAACGGTGTGAGAGCCTCGCCGTTACCCTTCACGAGGGCGAGGATGGGGCTTGGTCCATTCGTCCAAGCCCCCATCCAGTGGGTGCCGGCGCGCGCATAGGCGACGATATTCACCTCGTTGTAGGGCGACCAGCGCATGTTGAGGATGCCGCGGAGCTCCTCGAGTGTCGTCGCCGCCTCGATCGCCGCGGAGAGGTTGCCAGCGGCAATTTGCGCGACCCTGGCGCTCCGCTCGTTCGGCGACTCTCGCTTCACCGCCCCGCCCTTGCCGAGTCCGGCCGCGCCACCGCCGAGCAGGGCGCCCGCCACCGCACCGATCGCCGCCGAGATTCCGAATGTGGCCCAGCTCGCCGCGAGCCCGGCCGCGAAGATCGCCGAGCCGAGGGCGGCCCCCGCGATGGCCCCAGAGACGGCTGACATCGCAATGTTCTCTGCGGTCGGTGCCCCCTGAAGCGCCGAGTAGATCGTGAAGCCGAGCCCAACGGCCGCTAAGGCCCCGCTCAACGCGGTGCCGATCGTCGCCCCCGCGTTGATGGCCGCGGAGGTGCCGGCGATGCCCGAGGATTCGGCCCCGGCCAGCGCCAACTCGCTGGCGCTCGAGATGACCTGGCCGCCAGAGAGCGTGACGAAATCGCTGCCGATGCCGACGAGGGGAAAGTTCAGAAACGCCTGAAGGCTGCTCGGCATGAACGAGGAACCGAAGGACGACAGCGGTGGGGTCGGCAGGTTCGAGAAGGAGAAGCCGCCGCCGGGCGCTGCTGCGGAGCCGGAGACCGAAGAGGCGAACGGGCCGCCGCCGCTGCCCTGCTGGAAGAGGTTGACGAGCCCGCCGCCTCCCAGCCCGCCCCCGCCTCCACCGCCGCCCGCGAGCCCACCGGCGCCGGGAATCGCGGCCCCCAGGCCGCCCTGAAAGAGCCCGCGGAAGAGGTTGAGGAACGAGCCCGTCGAGAACCGCGCCAGCTCGTCGGTGATTGTCCTGAGCATGGCCGAGGTGAACTGCTTGGCGACGTTCGGGAGGTCCTTGAAGTTGCCCGTGATCACGTCGAAGAACTGATCGGAGAAGGCGCGTTGCATACTCATTGCGGTCTCGCGGGCCACGGCCTGCATGCCCGCGCCCGTCGAGCCGAACTCATCGGCCATCTCTCGCAAGCCGGCGGCGAAGCCTGAGACGGCGTCCACGCGGATGGCGTGGACGTAGGTCAGCTGTTCGCGCTCGGCGGCGGCCAACTGCTGGGTTCGCCTGACCTGCTCCTCGAGGAGCGTCCGACGTTCGCTTTCCGGCAGGCCGTCAATTTGCTTCCGAAGGACCGCGACCTGCGCGGCTTCCTTCATCAGCGAGACCTGAACCGCGAGCGATTCCTGCTCCTCCTTGCTCAATCCAACGCGCTTCTCCTCGATCGCGATGAGCAGATTGGCGAGGCCCAGTTCCTGCTGGGCCACCTCGGTGCGGATCTGCCGGGTGCCCTCGCGCTCGCGCTGCTCGAGCTCGGCGAACTTCGCGGTCAGCCCGAGCGTCTCCTTCCGCAGCCCGAACTCGGTGCGGATCTGCTCAAGCTCGGCCTCCTTGGCGCCGCGGGCGGTGGCCGCGGCCAGGGCCTTGTCCTGCTCGAATCCCAGCAGCTTCTCTTGCAGCGTGAGCTGATTCGAGAGCGCCTGGGCGATGCCGGCCAGGCTTCGGTGGTAGGCCTCGGCCTCGAGCGTAAGCGCGGCCTCGCGGCTGGCCAACAGGGCAAAGTCCTGCGCGGCCCCCTGCTGGGCCGCCCCGAATGTCGTCCGGGCAATCTCCGTCTGCCGCGGCGCCAGCCGGGCCGCCGCAGCATTGGCTTGATCCCGGGCCGCCGCCGTGATCGCGATCGACTCGGTGTCGGTGCCGTACTTGCGGAAGAAGTCCCCCAGGGGCGTGAGCGACTGCCCCAACCGGAGGAAGCGCGAGAGCGAGCCAGCCGCCCGGTCGAGGCTCGACCCGACGGCATCGAGCGACGTCGACACGACGTTTCGAAGCGCCCCGAAGAGCGAGAAGGTGTGGCGCAGGTCCTCGAGCTGCGCCGTCAGGGCCGTGGCGCGCGCCCCCAAGCCTTCGAAGTCCATGGCGCGCAGCGCGAGCGCGGTCCGGCCCTGCTCGGTCTCGACGCGCGAGAGCACGTCGACATAGCGGTTGAGCCCGAGCGTCGCCGCCGCGAGGGCCGCCGCCGTGAGCGTGATGGCCGTCGTGGCGACGCCGCCGCCCGAGGCCAACTTCCCCAGCGCCTCCCCGGCCAGGCCCAAGCTGCGGGTGCTGCCGCCGAGCGCCGGGTCCAGTTCCCGGGCGAACACCGTCGCCAGGCGGCGCACTTCACCCGCCGCCGTGCCGTGGCTGGCCCCGAGCCGCTCGACCGCTGTGCCGACCTTCTCGACCGTCGCGGAGGCGTTGTCGCGGGCCGTCAGCGTGATTTCTACGCTATTCGCCATGCGCTATCCTCCCGGGCCGCCGCGCGGGCCGGCGCCGCCGGGGGCGGTCGTCGAGCACCCGAAGGGCATAGGTGGAATTCCCGATCACCCCAGTCTCGGTCACGGCGAGCACCGCCTGTTGAATTGCCCCGCCCAGTGCCGCGACGGCCGCCGCGACATCGGCGGTCTCCAGGGTGATCGTGATCCCCAGCCGAATCCGATCGCGGCTCATCACGCGCGCGTTAACGCCTCCATGTCGAAAATGCGGCGGCGGGCCGGACTGGGTGAACCGCCCAGCTGCGAGGCCGCCGCCGCCTGAGGCCCTCGCCGCCCCGTCATGAGCAATGAGCTCCCGCCGCCGCTCATGCCGTTCGCTCTGGGAGCCCTCACGGGCGCTCGGAGAGCCGCGCGGCGCACGCGGCCAGCTCGGGCAGATCCCAGGCCCGAAAGTGCGCCGTCCACTCGCCCTCCGCGCACATCCGCCTCACATCGTGCGAGGCCGTGACCATCGCCGCGTCGCGCAGGGCCAGGAAGTCAGGCAGCACCGAACGGAGCTCGTCCATCGCCGCGGCGATCTTCGGGTTCCGCGCGAGCGCCGCCGTGAGGCCGTCCCACGTCGCGCGATGGGCGACGAATTCGGTCGCCACGCGACGCGCGTGCGCGAGGTTTCGTGCGTCGGCGAGCTCGGCCGCGCGCGTGGTCAGCTCGGCGAGCCGATCGTCCACAAGATCCAGCTCGGCCTCGACCGCTCGATCGGCTCGAGCCGGAGGCTCGTCCTGCGCCAGCCGCGCGCGCAGCCGAGAGCTGTGCACCACATGACGCACGTGTCGAAATTCCGCGCGGCTCCGGACGAGCTGGCCCGACTCCACCTGCAGGGCCTTGAGCAGCTCCTGCAACTCCAACGTGGCCGTCACGCGTCCGGCTTCGGCCTGGGCTTCCTCGGATGCGACCGTCGTCTCTGCCTGCCTTTTCATGAGAACTCCTTTCGATCAATGTTCAGGACGTGAGTCGCGAAGTCGAGAAAGCGGGGATGATTGACGCCGAGCACGCGGCAGCGGTCATCCGCGGGGCTTCCGACGAGACTGCACTCCACTACCGTGAAGACATCGCCCTGACGCCAGCCGCCCGACCGCGCCAGCGATTGATGGCCGTTCACCGAGAGCCCCGAGACGCCCTGCGCCACGGTGCGCGCCGCCATCCGGCCGCGTGGACTGTCATCCAACACGCAGAGGGCCAAGACGTCCGCCCGATCGGGCCGCGGGATGAGACGCGCCGTGCCGACAGACGGACCCAGGTGGTCGATCAGGATGGGGGCCGCCTGGCCCTGCCGAATCGTCCGCGCCAGGATTCGCCGACCCGCCCCATCAGGGGCCTCGCTCGCGGCGCGGCCGAGCAGGAGGCGGGAGGAGCCGAAGGCCGCCCGCACCGTCTTCGCGTACTCGCTCTCTCGCGGCTCGCCGGCGAGCAGCCAGGTCAGGAGGGCCGGCTCCGGGGGATGCCAGGACGCCTCGGGCGCGAGCCACCACGGGCGCCCCTCCGGCTCCGGCCCCGGATCCTGCTTCGTGCGGGGGATACCGTAGATATCGCTGTAAAAGACTCCGGGTCCCCACCCCATCAGCGGCCTCCTGTCATGACCAATTCGTCCAATGCCGGCCGTCGCGCAACAAGCGTCGACGGTCGCGTTCTTCGAGATCCCGCTGCTTCGCGAGCTCCGCAGCCTCCTCCTGCTCGTGCCGAAGTCGGGCCGCCGCCATCATGGCCGGGATCGGCTCAGCGGGCGTCGCGACCGGCTGGGAGGCCGCCGCCGCGCGCGCCTCGGCCCACATCCTGACCTGCGTCGGCAGGACGCCGACCGACATCTCGCCCGCCGCGTGGACCGCCATTGCCAGCGCCGCCGCGACGTCCCGGTGGTATCGCCGGCTCGCATCCGTGATTCGCCACTTCGAGCCGAACAGCGTCGGCTCCTGCCGCAGATTCCGCAGCTCGGCCAGCAACCGCTCGTTTCGGGGAATGCTGACCGTCTGCGCATGCAGCCGCGCCGCGAGCGCCGACCAGATCGCCATGTTCGAGTCGACGGTCGCGACGAACCCTTCGACTTTCATCGTGAGCGAGACTTGCCCGCGCGCCCAGGGCAGCACGCTCCCGCCCTCGGCCCCTTCATCGACTAAGAGCCGGCGAAGGTTCGGGAACCGCCGCTCGGCGACGACCGCGAGCAGGGCGCGGACCGAGGGGAAGTCCACCTCGCCCGTCGGCGACTGGGCCGGGTCGAAGACCGCGAGCAGCGCGACGTCGAGATGATCCTGCGCCTCCGGCCGTCGCGCTGGCTGTCGGAGGAGCACGATGAGCGTCGTGAGATCCTTCTTCCGGCTGAGATCGAGCGCCGCGTAGGCCTCGGCCGCGCTCCGCTCCACCTCGTGCCAGTCCGGATCCACGTTGGCCTCGATCAGCGGACCGGGCAGCCATTGCCCGCCCTCCTCCGCGAACTCGCCGCCTAACTCCCGCGCGGCGGCGGCGGGATTGATCATCCGCAAGCGCGAACGCAGGAACGCGAGCACGCCCTTCGAGGCGTAGGGGTTGAGATTCTCATTCGACTCAATGAGGCGAGAGCCCGGCCCCGGTGAGCGGACGAGCTCGTAGAAGAATCCGCGCGGTCGGCCTGGAGTCGAGGCGATGATCACCTTGCCGCCCGCCCCGATGACCGAGGGCACCAGCGTCTCGTACACGCTGTCGGGAATATCGCGGGCCTCATCCAGCAGCAGCAGCGTCGGCGACCGACCCGGCGCCGTCGTCTCGTTCGGCGCGATCACCTCGAAGGTCGACCCAAGCGCCGGAATCTCGTAGCCGCGCTGCGTCGCCTGGATGCGGATGCCCAGCGCTCGAGCCAGCCGCTCCACCGGCCGACGCACCTTCCGCGCATAGATGGCCGCGCCCTGCTCGCCCGAGGCGCTCACATAGACGACGCAGGCCGAGGGCACCGTGAAGGTCTCCGCTTGCGCGACGCCTAAGCAGCACTGGGACTTGCCGGTCTGCCGAATCATCTTGATCAGGATTTCGTACACGCTGGCGTTATCCAGGTCCGCCAGAACCTCGTCCCACCACGGCAGGATGGTCAACGGCTGGCCCTGATCCCCCGTGAGCCGTTCGATCACTTGCCGGCGCGTTAGAGACCGGATCATCAGCCACTCTCCTGCCGGGCCAGCTCGGCCGACGTCGGCAAGGCGAGCAACTTGGCGCGCAAGTCGGCGGGCGAATGATGACCGTTGCGGCCGGCCTCGAGCGGCGCCAGCGCGCGATCAGCTGCAGCCTCGAGTGAAACCAGCCGGCGCGGCGTGGCCTTCACGTCGCTCCCGAGGCTCGATCCGGTCGCTTCGGCCAGGGCCATGAGGCGGGCTGCGCGGCCGATGCGTCGGTGGTCCAGTGGGGTGCGCGGCGGGTACTGGGCTACCAGCTCCCGTCTGATGCGAGCCGCGAGCCGGGAGAGCTTGGAGCGACGGTCAGACATCGGTCCCCAGGAGCCGCGCCAAGGCTGACGCGTGCCTCGCGTGGGATGCTCCCGACCACGGGGCCAGGCCGGCGGGCGGCTCATCGGACAGCCCCGTCCTTCCAGGATTCGATCAGCGCGTCGAGATCGTTCTTGTCGAATAGCAACTTGCGCAGCTCGCCGCCGTTCGCCAACGGGATGCGAATGCGGTGAAGGCCGCCAGCGGCTTCGAGATCCCGAACCGTCCACGGACTCACGCCGAGATAGGCGGCCGTCGCCTCGAGGCCGAGCAATCGAGGGCACAGTCCAGGCACACCAATGTCACGAACCTGCATGAATGGCGGGGCTGCTGGGGGCGCACTGGCTTGACCGGCCAGCGGGCTCCCCTTCCGCGGCCGGCCGGGCTTGCCGCGAAGACGCTGAGCAGCCGCCGCGAGAGGGAGCGGCGGCGTCATCGCGGGGCCCCGACCGACGAGCCGAAAGGCCCTAGCGCCCCTCCCGTCACACTACCGTCAGCCGCATCCGCCCCTTTAGGGGCGGTGCGTGGCGGTGTGACGGTATCCGCCAAATGACGGTTGACGGTGAAGTTCGGCGATTGCGGCGAATGCTCTTTACTCACGGCTACTTCCCTCGCCGTCACGTCGAACTTGGCGGTGCTTGACGGAACTGCGGTAGGCTCCGTCCTCGTCCTTGACGATCAGGAGGGCTTTTCGGGCCTCGCCGATGAGCCGCTCGGCCGTCCGCTTGCTGACCTCGAGGTCGCTCTCGACGGCGGCGGCCAGCTTGCCGAACCGGAGCGGGATGAGGTCAACGATCTTGGAGACAGCGAGCAGGTCCTCGGGGGGCCCGGCCGGCTCGAGCCAGAGGGATGGAGTCCGGGCGAGCAGGATTGGCTCGGGCTCCTTGGCGCTTCGGAGTTCGAAGGAGAGCTGGAAGCCGCCCTCGCCGGCGCGGTCGAGCAGGAGGACGCTGTCGGCCGCGGCGAAGAGGGCCGAGCTGCCTCGGAGGCGCTGGCCGCCCTTGCGCGGGGCATCGGCCGACGGCTTCGCGAAGTGGTGGACCAGCGTGACGGCCAAGCCGTACTGCTGGATCAGCAGATCGAGGGCGGCGATCAGGCGGCCGGTGTCCCTGGCGCTGTTCTCATCGCCCGTGAAGAAGCGCGCCGCGGGGTCGACGAGGAGCCAGTCGGGTTCGACCTTTTCGATGAAGCGCCGGCCCCGGGCGAGGCCCTCGGGCGTGTCGAGCTTGATCCCGCGGTCGTTCAGGAGAAAGAGGCGCCCGTCGGGGAGCGGTGCCGCGAGGGGCGCCAGCATGAGGCGGGAGCGCGCCTGCATCTCACGCTCGGGGAGCTCGGCATTGAACCAGAGGGTGCGGCCCACCGCGGTCTCGAAGCCGAGCCAGGGCCAGCCGAGGCTGCGCTTAATGGCGGCGTTGCCGATCAGCAGCGACTTGCCGACCTTCGGGTTCCCGGCGGCGACCGAGAGCGACTGCCGCGGAATGATACCGCCGCCGATGATGCCCGCTTCCTCGCCCAGATCCTTGGCGAGAAGGTCGCGGACCTCGGTGACCTCGGCTGGCGCGCGCTCGCGTCCCTGGGAGGCGGCGCGGAGCTCGCTGGCTCGCGTGAGCCGTTCGGTGACGGCCCGCCAGAGCCTCGCGTCGCGGAGCCCGTCGCGCTGGTCGGCCAGGCGGATCATTTCGGCGACCGCGCACTCTTCCCGGGCGGCCGCGAGGGCCCTCAACATGGAGACATGCTTCGAGACATCGACCACTGCGATGCCAGCCTCGAAGATCAGCGCCAGCACGCTCTCATCCACGGGATGACCCGCCCGCTCAGTCGTCGCCTTCACGAGGGCCAGATCCGGAGGCGTTCCGTTGAGCGAGGAGGCGAGTTCCGCGAAGGCTTGCTGAACAGCGCGATGCTTATCGAGGTAGAAGAGCTCGTCCCCGACACTGGCCAGCGTGCGAGCGGCCTCGGCGGAGTAGAGGCCGGCGCCCAGCGCCGCGCGCTCGAGTTCGGCGTCGTGGGGCGCGATGCGGGGCGGCGCCACGATCACCGCGCCCGCCGCTCCGCGCGCTCGATGGCCCACCGCCGAACATCATCAGCCTGAAACAAGCGCTGCCCGGTGTTCGTGCGCATCGAGGGAAGATCGCCGGTGTCAGCGGCATCCCTAATTGCCGATTCGCTGACGGCCTTCCCTGAGGCTTCGATGGCGACCTGCGCCGCTCCGCAGACCGAGACGACGGGCGCCGGTTGCTTCACGATTGCCGCTCGCATGTGAGTCCTCCTTCACGTGCGAGGGTAAAACAAGGAAGTTGGAAATTGGGAAAGCGGCTGGGGCGCTACAGATTTTTGAGACAGCTAGGTCCGAACTACTTGAGGCGGTAGAGCGTGGCTCTGGCGATGTCGAAGTGCTTGGCGAGCTCCGTCAGGCTCAGGTGCGAATATCGCTGGCGCAGCGCGCGCAGTCGCTGGGCGGTGAGCCGCCCAGTCCGCGGCCGCCCGCGGGGCTGTCCGGTCGGCGGTCTCTGCTTGGACAGGGGGAGATCCGCAGCGAGCACGGCCCAAAGCGGGTGGCGTGGCAAGATGGGAATGAGGGCCTCGGTCCCGTCGGGCATTCGTCGAACGAGCCGTGCCGTCTTCCTGGCCTCTCGGTTCTGCGCCCGTTCCCCTCCTCTCTTCCCGAGGAACGCGCCGCGCCCCTTCGGGTCCGGCGCCGGAGGCGGAGGGCCATAGTAGACGAGGGCATCTGCCCCGAGGGTTTCCTCGGCCAAGGCTTCAAAGCGCTCGATGGCGAGATGGTGCTGAATCATGGGCCTGTGCCTAAAAATGTGCCCGCGCCTGTGTCATGTCAGCCCAAATCTACCCCCGGCGAGCCAGTGTGGCAAATAAAAACCCCTCGGCAAGTTCGCGACTTACCGAGGGGCGCCGTTTTCGGGATAGGCGGCGTACGCCCCGGCCCCCCAGCCAACGATGCCGCTGAGCTTGCGCACTCGCTCGGCTACTTCAGGTAGCCCTTTTCCTTGTAATACTTCTCCGCGCCGGGATGCAGCGCCACGCCGAGGTAGAGGTGGCCCTTCGCGGGATCGTAGTCCGCGAGGCTGCCGTGGATCTTCCGCACCCGATCGGCGTTGTCGTTTAGCGTCTTGGTGATCGTGTACGCCAGATCATTGGTCATCTTGGAATTGACCGTGATCGTCGTGCCCATGGTGGCGGAGACGACCGGCTCATTGCCATTGACCGCCTTGGGATAGGTGCCGGCCGGGATCGTGCCCTCGCCCAGGCCGAATTTGCCCAGATACGCCAGCAGCGGCTTGGGGAAAGCCAGCAGCTTGAGCTCGCGGCCCACCGACGCCTCGGTGATCGAGGCGCCGGGCAGCGCCAGGAAGGTGAACGTGCCGTCCACATTGCGGTCCTTGAAGGCGCCGGCCTGCTCCGAGTAGGAGCCGCGGAAGAACTTGGTGCCTGCCGCCTCCCAGGTCTTGTAGCAGTCGGCCGTCTTGCCCGGCTGGCAGTAGCCGTAGAATTCCATCACCTTCTCGAACACCCAGACGTCGGAGGAGCCGGGCTTCGAGATCGCCAGCCGGATCGCCTTCTTGCCTCGGAAGATCTCGTCCATGGTCATCTTGGCGAAGGGCGAGTCCGCCGCGACGTAGAAGTGAAACGTATTGAGGCTCATGTTGCCGGCGAGCGCGCGCAGGTGCTCCATCTTCTGCCCCGGATACGGATCTTCCCCGCGCTGCGCGGCGCCGAGAAGCGGGGGCAGCCCCATGCCGAGCTCGGCCTCGCCTTTTTCCACCAGCACGGGATTCTGCGTGCCGCCGCCCGGAACGACCTTGATATTGAGCCCGGCTTTCTCCCGCAGCAACTCGGCCATGCCGCCCGAGATGGCGTACCAGCCGCCGCCCACCGCGCCGGCCGTCCAGGTCAGCGACTGCTGGGCGAGGGCTCCGCCCGCCAGCATTCCCACCAGGGTCAGAGCCACGAGGGCAACCCACGCGCGCTTCATAGTGTCCAGCCTCCTTTAGAACATATTGGCTTCGGCGCGCAGGCGTCCGGCGCCGAAGCGGTCGAGGGATAATGCGCCAATATCCATGCTGCCGGCGCGGCCGTCAAGCACGATCTCGCTCATCAGGATGCCGATGGCCGGCGCATGCATGAAGCCATGGCCCGAGAAGCCGCAGGCCACGTAAAAGCCCGGCGCCTGGCGCGCGGGGCCGAGGATGCCGTGGTAATCGGGGGTGAGATCGCGCACGCCGGCGTAGGCGCGCATGACCTTGGCCTCGGCCAGCGGCGGCACGCGCCGGGCCGCCGCCTCGAAGACCGCGTCGAAGGCCTCCCAGTCCACGGTCATGTCGAGCCCGGGCTTGATGTCCTTGTCCGTTCCGCCCATCAGCACCGCGCTCCGCCCCTGCCGGTGGACGTAGAAGCCGGTATCCAGATCCACGATCAGCGGGAATACCTCGGGCAGGGTCGGCAGCGGGTCGGTGACCATCACCTGCCGGCGATACGGCTTGGAGGGAATCTCGACGCCGGCCAGGACGCCGACCTGGTCGGCGTACGGCCCCGCGCAATTGACGACGACGGGCGCCGTGAAGATCTCACCCGGCGTGCGGACCCCGGTGACGCGGTCGCCGTCCCGCTCGATGCCCACCACAGGCTGCTCGATCAGCACCTCGAGGCCGCGCGACTTCGCGATCGCGAGGAAGCCCTGAAGCATGCCATAAGGATCGGCCGAGCCATCGTCACCGCAAAAGGTGCCGCCCAGCAGATCGCTGGTCACCAGGGCGGCGAGGTGTCTCTGGATCTGGGCGGGCTCGAGCACTTCGCTCCGCACGCCCAGCGATTGCTGGAGCGCCACACTCTTCTTCGACTGCTCGAGGATGGCCGGGTCGGTCGTCACGAAGAGATAACCGTGGCGGGTGAAGTCCACCGAGCGGCCCAGGAGCTCCTCCGCGTGGGTGAAGTAGCGGTAGGAGAGCTGGGTGAGGCGGACATTGGTCTCCGTGGAGAATTGAAAGCGCACGCCGCCCGTGGCCTTGGAGGTCGAGCCCGTTCCGGTTTCCGCCTCTTTTTCGAGGAGGGTGACGCGAAGACGGCGGTCCTTCTCGAGCAGGTGAAAGGCGATGGAGGCGCCGATGATGCCTCCGCCGATGATGAGGGCGTCCGACGTTCTGCTCACACCGGGGCCGTGCGGGTCAGGCGGGCCGCGGCGGCAGCCCGCGCTTCACCGCTTCGTGAACCATGCGGACCAGCGTCGTGATGTCGAAGACGGGCAGCCCCGTGAGCAATTGGATGTCGGCGCGGTAGGGCGGCATATTGGTGCACTCGAGCACGATGGCACCCACCTCGGGATGGTCCGCGAGCATCCGGCCCACCACGCTCAGATGCTCCTGGCGGGCGGCCTCGACGTCGAGCGTGAGCAAGTCATCGAGCAGCGCGCGCGTGAACTCCTTCTCGGTCTCGAGCCCGGCCACGACCACCTTCATCTCGGGCGTGATGCCCGCGCCGGCGAGGTGCTCCGCGGAGAGCGAGGAGGCGTCGACGGTGAGCAGGCCCACGGCGCGCCCCGGGGGCAGCATGCGGTGGACCAGGGGCACCAGTAGGAGGCTCGAGGTGAAGACCGGCACGGCCACGGCCGAGGCCAGCTCCCGCTGGAACTTGGCGAGGAAGCCGCAATTGGTCGTGATGGCCCGCACGCCCTCGCGCTCGAGATAGCGCGCGCCCGCGACGAAGGCCGGCAGCAGCCCGGTATGGCCCTGACGCACCACGCGGTCGGGCGAGGCCCCTTCGACACGGTGGTAGCGCACCGGGAAGTCGAAGGTCTCGGCATTGCCCATGTCGCCGAGGATGCGGGGGAACTGCGTGTCGAGCATCAGGATGCCCACCGAAAAGCCGTAAATATTGGGACCGCCCTGAACCTTCATCGAGTGCCTCTTACCCCTCACCCTGCCCTCTCCCCAGAGGGGAGAGGGAGAGAACTAGTTGAGGCGGGCGAGCTTTTCGCGCACGCGGCGCAGCTGCCCTTTGATCTTGTCGTGGTCGGCCGCATGCGGGAAACTCGTGAGGTAGCGCTCCCAATCGGCCAGCCCGCGCACGGGCAGCCCCATATTGCTCCAGGCCACGCCGCGGTCGCGCCACTCGCTGCCCGCCGAGGGATTGAGCACCAGGATCTGATCGATCACGCGGATCACCCGGTCCCACTGCTCCCCGCGCCAGTAGCTGCTCTTGAGGTTGGCGAGCATCCGGGTGAGGAACTGACGGTTCCCGACGGGCTGGAAATGCTCAGGCTTGAGCGTGACTGTGCGACCGAGGGCGCGGCCGACCAGCTCGCCGCAGCTCTCGCCCGTGAGCACGGTACCGCCGTTGAACGGATCGAGGAGCACATGCTCGCCCCCGAGCCGGGCGCCCGTGATGAAGTGGCCCGGCAGCCCGATGCCCTCCATTTCGAGGCCGAGCCGGCGGCCTACCTCGATCATCACCAGCGACAGCGTGATCGGGATGCCGAGCCGGCGATCGAGCACCTCGTTGAGGTAGCTGTTCCGCGGGTCGTAGTACTGCCGGATATTGCCCGCGAAGCCCTGCTCCTCGAAGAGATACTCGCGCAGCCGGTGGAGCCGCTGCAGCGGATCCGCGGCTCGTCCCCCCTCGCCCACTCCCAGCGCCAGCTCGTCGAGCCGGCGGAGGTAGCCGGCGATATCCAGGTCGGGGAATTCGCTGAGCGCGATGAGGAGAGCGGCCCGCGCCAGGTTGATCTCGCCGTCGGGTCGGGAGACCTCTTCGGCGAACGCGCTCGGTAACGGGTCGGCGCTCATCAACAGCCGGGGGCGTGGTGGATACCGGCCGTCTTGAGCGCCGTGGCCTGCAGCTCTTCGGCCAACGCGAGGGTTCGGGCCGCCGCCTGCCGCGCCCGCTCTTGCGCCTCGGCCGTGGTGGCCGAGCGCAGCAAGAGCGTGCGGCCCAGCTGATGATGGAAGCGCTCGTCGGGTTCGATGACGTCGCGGTAGAGCGTGGCCGTGACCTTGTCCCCCGCCCGCTCGCAGAATTCGATGAACTGGCGGTTCTTGACGACGGCGATGGCCTCGCGCGTGAACTGCCCCGCCGCCACGCGCTCCACGGTGCTCGTGAGGGTGTCCAGATACGTGAAGAGCGGTCCATAGCCCTTGGCGAGGGGGTTGAACGCCGTCGCGGCGAAGCCGAGCTCTCTCAGGCGCTCGGCGATCATGCGGTAGTGCTTGGCCTCGTCGCCGGCCTGGCGCGCGAAGGCCATCTTGACCTCGACGTCGTCGGTCGTCACGAGCCAGCGGGCGGCAATCTCGGTGGCCTCGATCTCGTTCTTGAGCGCGACTTTCAGGAGATTGACGATCGTCAGCTCCCCCGAGACCTCGGGCTTGAGCGTGGCCTCCGGCTCGAGCCGTCTGAGCACGGCCTGGTTCCGCTCGTCGAGATCCTTGACGAATTCCTCGGCCGTCACGCCGCGAGCCCTTCTTTCAGTATCGTGGGCAGCTCCGCCGTCAGGGTCTCCTTGGTCACCACTCGGGCGCACCGGCCATGCAGCGGCTGGGTCTGGCGGGCCAGGGCATGCGTCGTGAAGCCCAGCAGCGGAACCCCCTGAGCCTTCTCCTCGAGCGCGCCGAAGAAGGCCCCGTACTCCCAGCCAGTGCTCGTGAGATCGATGATCACGAGCGAGGGCTTCCCGCAATCTAGCCCGGCGGCCAGCTCTTCGGGAGTGCGGGCAAACACGAGCTCGGTGCCCACGAGCCGCGCGGTCTCACGGATTCGGGCGACGAAGAAGAGATCCTTGACGACGGCGATGACCCGCTGAGCCACGCGGCTACTCTTCCTGCTCCGGCATCCCCAGCCAGTGCTTGTTCCACTCGGCCAGGTGGGTCAGGGTCTTGAAGTCTTTCATGCGGTCCAGGTAGACGATGCCGTGGAGATGGTCGGTCTCGTGCTGGATCACGCGGGCGAAGAACTCCTTGGCGACCAGGTCTATCTTCTTGCCCTCGCGGTCATAGGCTTCCAGGCGCACCGTGGTGTAGCGCGACACGATTCCGCGCATGTCCGGCACCGAGAGGCAGCCTTCCCAGCCGTCCTCCACCTCCTCGGTGACCTGCGTCACGATGGGATTGATGATGACGGTGAGCGGGATGTCGGGAGCGTCCGGGTAGCGCGGGTTGCCCTTGACCTCGATGACGGCGATCTGCTTGGAGACGTGGACCTGGGGCGCGGCCAGCCCGGCGCCGTTGTACTCCCGCATCGTTTCCACCATGTCGTCGATCAGGCGCTGGATCTCCGCGGATCGGATCTCCCCGATGGGAACCTGGGCGCCCACCTGGCGGAGCACGGGATGACCGAGGCGCGCAACTTTCAGGATGGCCATGTCGTCGATATCCCTCTGCGGCCGAATTCTACCATGCCCCTCAACGTACTCGGCCCCCTCACCCTCTCGGCCCCCTCACCCTGCCCTCTCCCCCTCACGGGGGCGAGGGTTTCCAACTCCCTTTCTCTCTCACGGAGAGGGTCGGGGTGAGGGTCGATCGTCACCACTTCAGCCCGTAGCCGTGCGGTTTGTAGGACTCCAGATAGCGCAGCAGCGCATCCACGTCAGGCGCCGGATACCAGAGGTCGAGAAACTCGGGCTTGATGAAACCGAGATCGATGCCGCGCTGGATCTGCGCCCAGAGCGGCTCGTAAAAGCCATCGAGGTCCAGCACGGCGATAGGCTTGCGATGGTAGGCGAGCTGCTTGAGCGTCATGACTTCCAGGATCTCTTCGAGCGTTCCGAGTCCTCCCGGCAGCCCGATGAAGGCGTCGCCTCGCTGGTCCATGATGGCTTTGCGATCCCTGAGGCCGTCGGTGACGACGACTTCCGTCACCGTCGCATCCCCCACCCCCAGCTCGACCAGCGCCCTGGGAATCACCCCCGTGACGTGGCCGCCCGCTGCCAGCACGGACTGGGCAAGCACGCCCATGAGCCCTACGCCGCCTCCGCCGTAGATGAGCCGCCAGCCGCGCTTGGCGAGCTTCTCGCCGAGCTCCCGCGCGGCGGCGAAGTACTTCGTATCGACCGCATCACTCGAGCCGCAGAAGACGGTGACCGCCGAGATCATCCCCTCAGGCTCCAGAGCAGGCCCGCGGCGCCCGCGGCGAGCACGAGCCACACCGTGTCGAGCTTCAAGCGCCAGAGGGCGAGCAGGCTGGCCGCGGCCACGACGGCCGTGAACGGCGATGTGATGGCCCCGCGCGCCAGGGGGATGGTCGCGGCCAGGATAGCGCCCACCACTGCCGCGTTCACCCCCTGAAGGAAGAGCCGAAAGCGCATCCACTGCGTGAGCCGGTTCATGAGCGGCGCGGCCGCCAGGACGATGGCGAAGGCGGGGGCGAACACGCTCACGGCCGCCACTACCGAGCCCGGGATCCCGCCGGCCTGGTAGCCCACGAAGACCGAGAGGTTGACGATGGGACCGGGCGTGATCTGCCCCAATGCCAGCCCGTCGAGGAAGGAGCGGTCGCTGAGCCAATGCCAGCGATCGACGGCCTCGCCGCGGACCACGGGGATGATGACGTAGCCACCACCGTAGACCAGCGCGCCCATTTTCACCCAGAGCCAGGCGAGCCGCGCATATAGCTCGGGGCCGGCCAGCGTCGCCAGCACGGGCAGTGTCCATACCTGCGTCGTCGCCAGATGCGCCGTGAAGACCCGGTAGCCCAGCCAGATGAGGCCGCAGAGGATCAAGACCACGACCGTATCCACCTCGCCCAGCGTGGTGAGAAAGAATCCGCCGATGGCGACCAGCCCGAGCCCGATACTCGAGCAGGCCGTCCGCCCGAGTCGCCAGACCGAGAAGCCGATCACGGCGATCACTGCGGGGGCGATGCCGAGGAAGATGCCCTGCAGCGCCGGGATGGCCCCGTAGCGGGCATAGAGCAAGGTGAGGACGAGCATCACCGAGAAACCCGGCAGCACGAAGGCGGCGCCCCCAACGAGCCCCCCGAGCCAGCCCCGCTGGAGATAGCAAATGAGGACGCCAAGCTGCGTCGATGCGGGACCGGGCAGCATCTGGCAGAGCGCGAGACCGTCGAGGAACTGCTCCTTGCTCAGCCACCTGCGGCGCTCGACCACTTCGGTTTCCATCATCGCGATGTGCACCAAGGGGCCGCCGAAGCCCGAGAAGCCCAAGCGGAGGAAGAGCCGGACCAGCGCCCCCAGCGGGACGCCCTCGGTCACGAGGGATCGGGCTCGACTGAGCCCGTATGATTGGCTAAGGCAATCAGCGCGTTACGCCGCATTCCCGAAGCTTTTGGTCGAAGCAGCGCGGTGCCGGCGAAGCGCTCCTTAAGCTGCCCGTCGTCCATCCCGGCGATAGCGCCGGCGCCGGGGTAACGACGCGTCGGGAAGAACGAGGCTTCGCGAGTCACCGGCGACTTGCGATTCCACGGGCAGGCGCTTTGACAGAGGTCGCAGCCGAATTGCCAATTCCCCATGCGCCCGTGGAGCGCCGGATCGATCTCGCCGCGATGCTCGATGGTGAGATAGGAGATGCAGCGCCGGGCATCGAGCACATAGGGCGCGACAAAGGCCTCGGTTGGGCAGGCATCGAGGCACGCGCGGCAGGAGCCGCAGCGGTCGGGCAGCGGCTCCCCGTGGTCGAGCGCGGCGGTGGTGAGCAGCACGCCGATGAAGAGCCACGAGCCGAGATCGGGATGGAGCAGCATGGTGTTCTTGCCTATCCAGCCGAGGCCGGCGCGGGCCGCCAAATCGCGCTCGAGCACCGGGCCGGTGTCGACATAGCCCTTGCTCGCGGCGCCGCAGGCCTCGGCGAGATAGCCGGCGAGCCGCTCGAGGCGGGGCGCGATCACGTCGTGATAGTCACGGCCCCAGGCATACCGCGCGACGGGCCGCCAGGTCGGATCGGTCGGCTCGCCCTGGTAGTAGTTGAGCGCCACGCACACGACCGAGCGCGCGCCGGGCAGCACGCGCTGAGGATCGAGCCGCTCCTCAGCGCGGCGCTCGAGATAGCGCATGTCCCCCGCATAGCCCGCCTCCACCCAAAGACTGAATTCCCGTCCGTGCTCCGGAGGGCCCGCGGGGCCGATGGCAACGAGGTCGAAGCCCAGCTCGAGCGCCAGCGTCTTGACGCCTTCGGTCAGCGTCGCCGTGGCCAGGCTCATGACTTGCGCGCCTTGACGATGAGATGGCTGCGCGTGAGCGTCCGGCCGCCCGACTCGAGAAAAACCAGGTAACGGTGCCAGCGGCCGTCGGCTTTCCATTTGTCCTCGAGCCCGACGGCGGCGGCCAGGCCTTCCTCCACCGAGCCGAACGACCGGACCTCCCGCTCCACCTCGAGCGCTTCGGGGACCAGGCCATGGCTGAGCAGGGTTCGCCCCATGCGGTCTTCGTCGTAAGCGAAGCGCGAGACCTTGCCCGTCTCCTTCCATTGATCCACGTGGAAGGCCACCATGCCGAGACAGGAATCCGGCTTGAGGGAGCGCCCGGCGCGCTCCATGATGGCGTCGGAAGCGCAGAGATGAGCCGTGATCATGTCCGGTGACCAGCGCGTATACTCATCGCGCTCGACGTCCGCCTCGTGGAACTCCACATTGACGATCCCTGCCCGGACGGCCCGCCGCCGGGCCTCGTCAATCAACTGCGGGTCGCGGTCGAGCCCGACGACATGCCCGCACGAGAGCGCGAGGAGCAATGAGAGACGACCCCAGCCGCAGCCCACATCCAGCGCGCGCTTGCCGGCCAGCTTCTCTTCGCCCAGCAGCGCGAGAAATCGCGGGCTGACTCCACGATTTCCCTCTCCCTCCATTGGAGGGAGAGGGTCAGGGTGAGGGAGGGGCATGAGGTGCCCCCTCACCCCGCCCTCTCCCCCGGTGGGGAAGAGGGAGCAAGGGAATCGAGAGGGGAATATCAGCCTTCGCCATCAGCACCGTCGTCGCCGTCGGCCTTGAAGTACTTGGCCTCGGGGTGATGGAACACGAGCGCGGACACCGACGCCTCGGGATCCATCATGAATCCTTCGGTGAGGCCGAGACCGATCTGTCCGGGCTCGAGAAGATCGAAGAGCACCCGCTGGTCGGCCAGATTGGGGCAGGCCGGATAGCCGAAGGAGACGCGGAGACCGCGGTAGCGCGCCTTCAGCTTGTCCTGGAGGCTCAGCTCCGGCGGGTCGGGGAAGCCCCACTGAGTGCGCAGCCGCGCATGGAGCATCTCGGCGAAGGCCTCCGCGCATTCGATGGCCAGCGCCTGGAGAAGATGCGAGCGCAGGTACTGGCCCTCGTTCTTCCATTTCTCGGCCAGCTCTCTTACACCGGTGCCGCAGGTCACGGCGAATAGCGCCACGTAGTCCGGCTCGCCCGAGCCGGCCTCACGCACATAATCCGACAGGCAGAGCCGCTCGCCCCGCGGCTGTCGTGGGAAGTGGAAGCGCGCCGCCTCTCTGCCGCCCTGGTACAGGATCAAATCGTCGCCCGAGGACTTCGCCTCGAAGAAGCGGTACAGCCCGTCGGCCCGGACCAGCCCCCGGTCAGCCGCCTCGCGCTCGAGCCCCTCGACGGCGTCATAGATCTCGCGGGTCTTGGCATCGCCCTGCTCGAGCAGGCGCGCGACCGCGCCTTTCACTCCCAGATGCTTGCCCAGGAGCATCTGGAGGTTGAGGTACGGGTAGATGCGGCTGAGCGGGACATTGCGCAGCACGTGAAGATCGAGATCTGGCGGCTTCGGGACCTGCGCGGAGCGCGAGACGGCCGAGCGCGCCGCAACGGGCCTCGCCTGAGCCCGCGTCGCTTCGGGCGCCTCACTCCCCGCCCTCAGCGCCTCCTGCTCGGCGCGGATCCGCTCGAGCAGCCCTTCGCGCGTCGTGGCCCCGAACAGCCGATTGGCCAGATCGAGCCCGTCCATGGCGTCCTTGGCGTAAATGGTGACGCCGCTGTACTCGGGCGCAATGCGCGTTGCGGTGAATTTTCGCGTGAGCGCCGCCCCGCCGACCAGCAGCGGGATCTCGATTCCCGCGGCGCGCAGGTCCTGGGCCGTCACCACCATCTGCTGGGCCGATTTCACGAGCAGACCCGAGAGACCCAAGGCGTCCGGCTTGTGCGTATGGTAGGCGGCGATCAGATCCTCGGGCGGCACCTTGATCCCGAGGTTCACGATCCGGTAGCCATTGTTCTTGAGGATGATCTCGACGAGGTTCTTCCCGATGTCGTGGACATCACCCTTGACCGTGGCCAGCACCACGGTGCCGCGGCTGGCGCTTTCGTCCTTCTCCATGAACTGCTCGAGATAGGCCACGGCCGTCTTCATCGCCTCGGCCGACTGGAGCACTTCGGCCACGATAAGCTGGTTGTCGTTGAAGAGCCGGCCGACTTCCTCCATGCCCTTCATCAGTGGCCCATTGATCACGTCGAGCGGCGCCGCCTCCTGGAGCTTGAGGCCGAGATCCTCGACGAGGCCATCCTTGGAGCCTTCGACGATATAGCGCGCCAGCCGCTCGTCGAGTGACAGGCGGGCCGTGGGTTTGACCGCGTTCGTCCGGCCGCGGAAGTGGGCGGCGAACGCCGCCACGGGATCGGCGCCACGCCAGTAGATCAGGTCCTCGGCCAGCCGCCGCTCCTCCTCCGGAATCGAAGCGTAGCGCTCGAGCTTCTCGCTATTGACGATGGCGTAGTCGAGCCCGGCCTTGGTGCATTCGTAGAGAAATACGGAGTTCAGCACCTCGCGCCCGGCCGGCGGCAGGCCGAACGACACATTGGAGATGCCCAGGATGGTCTTGCACTCGGGGAAGCGTGCCTTGATGGCCCGCACGCCCTCAATGGTCTCGACGGCGGAGCCGACGTAATTGGCGTCACCGGTGCCCACGGGGAATACCAAGGCGTCGAAGATCAGGTCGCGCGGCGGGACGCCGTACTTCGTCGTGAGCAGCTCGTGAGAGCGCTCGGCCACGGCGAGCTTGCGCTGGCGCGTGACGGCCATCCCCTGCTGCTTGTTCTCGTCGATGCAGCCGACGATCACGGCCGCGCCATAAGTCTTGAGCAACGGGACCACCTTCTCGAACCGCTCCTCGCCGTCCTCCAGGTTGATCGAGTTGACGATGGCTTTGCCCTGGCACTTGCGGAGCGCGATCTCGAGCACCCGGGCATCGGTCGAATCGATCATCAGCGGGACCTTCACCTTCCGCGTGACAAAGTCCATGAAGCGGCCCATGTCGGCCGCCTCGTCGCGGTCCGGATTGGCGAGGCAGACATCCAGCACCTGCCCGCCGCCGCGCACCTGGGCCCGCCCGAGCTCGGAGGCCTCCTCGAACTTTTCCTCGACGATCAGCTCCTTGAAGCGGCGCGAGCCGATGACATTGGTCCGCTCGCCCACGAGGAGCGGGCGCATGTCCTCGGCCGGATAGACCACCTCAATACCGCTCACCGCCGGGGCGCGCGAAGCCGCCGGCTTCCGCGGCAACCGTCCTTCGACGAGACGCGCCAGGGCGCGGATATGCGTCGGCGTCGTCCCGCAGCAGCCGCCCACGAGATTGACCCAGCCCTCGTCCACGAAGCGGCGCATCTTGAGCGCCAGGCTCTCGGGCGTCTCCTCGTACTGGCCATGCTCGTCCGGCAGTCCCGCGTTCGGGTATACCGTCACGAGGCAAGTGGCAATGCCCGACAGCGTGCGCAGGTGGTCCGTCATGAACTCGGGCCCCGTGGCGCAGTTGAGCCCGATCGAGAAGAGCTCGAGGTGCTCGAGGGAGGCGTAGAGCGCGTCCACGCTTTGGCCGGCCAGCATGGCGCCCATGGGCTCGATGGTGCCGCTCACCATGAGCGGGATTGCCAGCTCGGCCTCCCCCATCGCGCGCCGGACGCCAATGGCCGCGGCCTTGACATTGAGCGTGTCCTGGCAGGTCTCGAGCAGCAGCGCGTCCACGCCGCCCTCGATCAGCGCGCGGGCCTGCCGGTAGTAGGCCTCGGTCACCTCATCGAAGGTCACATTGCCCGTCACGGTAATGGTGCGCGTGCCCGGCCCCATTGCGCCGATCACGAAGCGCGGCCGATCGGGCGTCGAGTGGCCTTCGGCGGCCTCGCGGGCGAGCCGGGCCGCGGCCAGCGTGATCTCGTGACAGCGCTCCGCGAGCCCGTATTCGCCGAGCACATACGGCGCGCAGCCGAAGGAATTGGTCGAAACCAGATCGGCGCCGGCGCCGAGGTAGGCCCCGTGTATGGCGCGAATGACATCGGGGCGCGTGAGATTGAGATGCTCGTTGCACCCTTCATACTGGGCCCCGCCGAAATCCTGGGCCGCGAGATTGCGCGACTGGATCATGGTGCCCATCGCGCCGTCGAGCACCAGGATGCGTCGATGGAACGCCTCGGCCAGACGAGCGGAGCCCTCGGGCACTTTCATGGCGTCATTTTAGCACCCCCTCACCCTGACCCTCTCCCCCACGGGGCGAGGGATTCGAGCTCCCTCTCTCCTCCGGGGGCGAGGGTTAGGATCTCCCTCTCCCCTCTGGGGGCGAGGGTGGTTAGGATCTCCCTCTCCCCTCTGGGGAGAGGGCAGGGTGAGGGGTTATACTTCGGCGCGGCATGACAACGCCCTTCGGCGCTTCCACCCGGCGGAAGGAAGACTATCGGTTCGTCACCGGCGCAGGCCGCTATGTGGACGACATGCGCGTTGCCGGCATGCTCCACGCGGCCTTCGTCCGCAGCCCTCACGCCCATGCGCGCATTGAGCGGATCGAAGCCGCCGAGGCACGGAGCATGCCGGGAGTAGCCGCGGTGTTCACGCTCGACGATCTCCCGGAGTGCAAGCGCCCCATCCCCGCCTCGATCCCAGGCCCGGCCAGCTTCCACGATGGGCCCCAGCCCGTCTTCGCCTCTCCCATCGTCCGCTACGTGGGCGAAGTCGTCGCCGTCGTCATCGCCGAAACTCCGTATCAGGCCGCCGACGCCGTTCAAGCGGTGAGGGTCGAGTATGTGCCGCTTCCGGCCGCGGGCACCGCGCAGGCCGCGCTCAAGCCCGGCGCGCCGCGCGTCTTCGACGACTGGCCCGACAATGTGGCGGGCCTCTCCGCCGCGAGCGTGGGCGAGGCGGCCCAGGCCCTGGCGGGCGCCGATGTTGTGGTGGAAGCGCGCCTTGAGCTGGCGCGGGTGGCCGGAGCGCCAATAGAGCCTCGGGGAATCGTGGTCGTTCCAGCAGGGCCGGACAGGCGGCTGACTATTTGGGCTCCGACCCAGAGCCCCTATGGTCTTCGCGCGGCCGTCGCGGCGGCGCTGGGAGTGAGCGAAGAGTCGGTGCGCGTCGTCGCCGCCGACGCGGGCGGCGGCTTCGGCATCAAGGGCCATACCTATCCCGAGGACATCATCCTGCCTGTCGCCGCGCGCCGACTCGGGCGGCCCGTGAAGTGGATCGAGACGCGGCGGGAACACTTCCTCACCGGCTCGCCCGATCGCGGTCAGGAGCACGTCGCGCGCCTGGGGCTCACGCGCGACGGCGTCATCACGGCGATCGAGACCAGCTTCACCCGCGATCACGGCGCCTACCTGCCGCTGGGCGAAGTCATCGCCCGCAATACCATCAACCATCTGCCTGGCCCCTACCGGGTGCCGGCGGTGCGGGCAACCGCTACCAATGTCAGCACCCACACGGTGTTCTCCGGCGCCTACCGAGGCTCAGGACGGCCCGAGGCCGCCTTCGTCCTGGAGCGGCTCCTGGACCGCGCGGCGAGGACGCTCAAGCTCGATCCTGCCGAGATCAGGCGGCGGAACCTGATCCGCCTCGAGGAGATGCCCTATCTCACCGGGCTCCTCTACCGCGACGACACCCCAGTGCAATACGATCCGGCGGATTACCCGGCCGCCTTCGATCGCCTGCTCGAGGCCTTCGACTATGCGGGCTGGCGCGGTCGTCAGGCCGAGCGACGCGAGAGCCGCCACCCGATCGGAATTGGCCTCGCCGCCTATGTCCAGGGCACCGGCGTCGGGCCTTTCGAGGGCGCTGACGTCCGGGTGGACGGGGGCGGCAACGTGCGGGTCTTCATCGCCGTGTCGTCTCAGGGCCAGGCCCACGAGACGACCATGGCCCAAATTGCCGCGGCTGAGCTCGGCGTGGAGCCGGAGCAGGTGACGGTGATCGCGGCCGATACCGCCGCCTTGCCCTTCGGCAATGGCACCGGCGGCAGCCGAGTCGCGGCCAATGCCGGACCTGCCGTCTCATGGTCAGCAAGGGAGGTGGCGGGAAGGGCGCGCCGCGTCGCCGCTGAGCTGCTCGAGTGCGCGGCGGAGGATGTCGTCTTGGCAGCCGGGCGCGCGCATGTGGCGGGAGTGCCGGCGCGCGGATTGGCGCTGGGCGATCTGGCGCGGGCCGCGTCGAAAAGCAAGACCCTGGCGCGCGAGGGCACGCCGGGACTGCAGGCCTGCGGCTACTTCGCGCCCGAGTCCGTCACCTTCGCCTTCGGCGCTCAGTGCTGCGCGCTCGAGGTCGATCTGGACACGGGGGCCGTCCGCCTGCTGCGCTGGGTGGCCGCCCATGACTGCGGCCGCCCCATCAATCCCCTGGTTGTCGAGGGGCAGCTTCACGGCGGCGTGGCGCAGGGAATCGGCACCGGGCTGAGCGAGGCGCTCGTCTTCGAGGGCGAGGGCCAGCTGCTTACCGGGAGCTTCATGGACTACGCAATTCCGCTGGCCGCCGACCTGCCGCCGATCGAGACCATGATCCTCGCCTACCCCTCGACGCGCAATGATCTCGGCATCAAGGGCGTGGGAGAGAGCGGCATCATCGCGCCGGCCGCGGCCATCGCCAATGCCGTGGAGGATGCATTGGCCGACCGCGGCGCCGAGCTCACCCGCGTGCCGCTCACGCCCTCGCGCGTCTGGGAAGCGCTCAGGGGGCGCCCGTGACCGCCGGCGCCGCGTCCCCGGCCTCCTTCCGATTCTCGTCGCCGGCTGCCGGATTTTGTACCGGCCGGCCCCGTCCTTTGAGCCGAACCCCTTGATTCCTCGACTTTCTCAACTGGCCCGTCTCTTGCTCACTTGGGACACATATGGGGGCACTATCCTTGGCTCAAGCTGAAGCCGTAAAAGGCAAGCGCATCCTTCTGGTCGACGATGACGCCCTTGTCCTCTCCGTGGTTCGGGAGATGCTGGAGGTGGACGAGCACCGAGTGGAGCTGGCCACCGACGGGATGGACGCCCTTCAGCGCCTCGAGCGGGAGTCCTTCGACCTCATCATGACGGACATCCGCATGCCAGGGCTTGACGGCATCGGCCTCTACCGCGCCGTCGTGAGCCGCTGGCCCGAGCTCCGTGAGAAGATCATGTTCATCGCCACGCCGCGCGACGACGACACGACGCGGGACTTCCTCGCAAAGACAGCCGTGACGTACCTGGCCAAGCCCTTCGGGCTCAACGATCTCCGCCGCGTGGTCAGCCAGATCGTGCGCTGAGCCGTTCCGGAATCGGCTAGCGCTGCTCGGGCAGCACCGCGACGCACTCGATCTCGATCAGCAGGTCGTCGCGCACGAGGCGCGAGATCTCGACCAGCGTGCTGGCCGGCCGACTCGCGCCGAAGTACTCTTTCCTCACGGTATTGACCTTCTCGCGATCCCTCACGTCTCTCAGAAAGACCGTCACCTTGCAGACGTCGGCGAAGGAGGCGCCGGCCGCCGCGAGTCACTGCTTGAGGTTCTCGTGCACCTGCCGCGCCTGCGCGACCACGTCGCTGCCGCCGACCGTCCGGCCCTGCGCGTCGGTGGCGACACAGCCTGAGACGAAGACCAGCCGGCCGGCCCGAACGACGTGGACGAAATGGCTGATAGGCTCCGCCATCCCGGCCACCCTGATCTCTTCGCGATGCGCGCCGCCCGCCACCCTCAGGCTCCCTGCACCGACCCGGAGACCAGGCCGTGAGTCAGATAGCGGCGGAAGATGTAGTAGAAGATCACCGGCGGCAGCGAGTAGATCACCGACAGCGCCATCAGCAGGTTCCAGGGCGCGTCGTCCGTCGTCAGAAAGTTCCCCATCCCGACCGGCAGCGTGATCATGTTCTCGCGCTGGAGCAGCAGGACCGCGTAGAGGTACTCGTTCCAGGCGAAGAAGAAGGCGTAGGTGCCCACGGCGATCAGGGTCGGGGTGACGAGGGGCAGGTACATGCGGAAGAAGATGGAGATGGGACCCGCGCCGTCGATGGCCGCGGACTCGTCGATCTCGGGCGGGATCGTCTTCGCGTAGTCCCACAGCACCCAGAGTGCATACGGGGCCGCGAACGTGGTCATGGCGAAGATCAGCGCCCAGTAAGTGTCGAGCAGGTCGTAGTCGCCCATGATCTTGAAGAACGGAATGGACAGGAACGAGGCCGGGATGATGTAGGTGAACAGCGTCATCCCGGAGACGTAGCGACCCAGTCCGAACCGGATCCGGCCCAGCGCGAAGCTCCCCAGGGCCGCCACCCCAAGCACGGCGAACATCACGGCCCCCGACACAAGCAGGCTATTGCCCAGCCAGCGCCAGAAGAACTTTACGAATGGGCTCTGTTGGAAGAGCACGAACTTGAAGTTCTCCATCGTCGGGTGCTTGACCCAGTAGACGGGCCGGAAAAGATCCTCCCACGGAGTCAGCGCGAGCATCACGATGTAGTAGATCGGAAAGAGCGTCCAGGCCGTGACGATAGCCAGGACGACCCCGCGCATGAGTGAAGTGCCGAGCTTGGCGCGGTTCATTTCCCCATTACCGGATCTTCTTGATGAGGATGAAAATGAACAGCAAGGTCACCGGCAGCGCGGTGGCAAAGACCCCGACGCCCCAGTCGATCTTGCCCATGCGGAAGGTGTACCGGTAGGCCAGCGTGGCCAGCACATGCGTGGAATCGCCCGGCGCTCCGCCTGTCATGAGCCAGACATTGGTGAAGTCGCCCATGGTGAAGACCATGGAGAGCAGCGAACAGATGAGATAGATCCCCGCCAGCATGGGAAACGAGATGAAACGGAACATCTGGAAGACCCCGGCGCCGTCGATGGCCGCGGCCTCGTACATCTCCCGCGGTATGCCCCGTCGTGCCGCCAAGAGAATGACCGTCCAGAACGGCAGGTATTTCCAGATGTGGAACACGATGAGCGCGCCGATGGCGGTCCACCGCGACGCCAGCCAGTGATGGGTGCCGAGGCCCAGGTCCTCGCTCATGAGGTTCAGGATTCCCCACTGGGAGGACATCATCCAGCGCACCGAGAGGATGCCCGGCAAGACCGGGATCGCCCACGGCAGGAGGAAAATGGCCGACAGGAAGCGCGTGACACGGTCGTCGGAGGCGAGCACTCCGGACAGCAGCAGCGCCAGGAACAGCTTCACGTTCACGGCGACGCCGACGTAGACGAGGGTGTTGACGATGGTCTGGACGTAGATCGGGTCGTTGAACAGGACCTCGTAGGTGTACCGATCGAGCGCCTGGGTGACCTCGAAATAGAGCGGGTAGGCGACGAAGGCGAGGAACAGCGCGATCAGGGGCAGCGAGAACAACAGCCCCTGCAGATTGCGCGACCGCGGCGACAACACGCCTGCCGCCGCGGTCACCGATCGGCTGACGCGCTGGCCTACCGCCACTGAGCGATGATGGTCTTGATCCGGCCGATGGCCTCGTCAGCGGCCTTGTCCGCCGTCCACTTGTCCACGTTCGTCCGGGCCATGGCCTTGCCCCAGACGTTCTCGGCGTAGACCTGCGAGTTGGCCGGATTCTTCCAGTGGTCGAAGATCTTCGTCGGTCGCTCCGTGTAGATTTTCGTGACCGTCGGCAGATGCGGGTCGACGGCGCCGCCCTTGCCCGCCTGCCCCTTGGAGAAGAACGGATCGCTCGCCACGTCCTTGAAGGCCGGGAACCAACGGCCATTGGCCCTCTTGACGTACTCGCCGAAGCGCTTCTGCTCCACGACGAACTTGATGAATTCCTTGGACAGATCGGGATTCTTGTTGGCCGAGTCCTTCGGGAGGATGATCGTCTTGACGGCCACCATGTAGGTGGGCTTCTTGCCGTCCGGGCCATCCGGCCATTCGATGGTAGCCGACTTGTTGAAGTAGTTGTCCGGGGTCGTGAAGAACTGATGCGCCGGAATGCTTACCGACGGGTTCGGGGTCATCACGATGGACTTCGAATGAAAGTTCGCGTTATTGTCCCCGTCCGACCAGTTCAGCGTATCGGGCGGCACATAGCCCGAGGTGAAGAGATCCGCGAACCACGCAAGGGTCTTGACGATGGCCGCGTGGTTCTGCGGCTGGTCCGCCACCACCTTGCCGTCCTCGGACAAGACCTGGCCGCCGAAGGAGAGCAGCGCCATCTCCCAGTTGTAGAGCGTGTCCGACGCGCTCGACGATTCCGTCATGCCGATGCCGTAGACCTTGCCGTACTTGGCGGGATCCTTCTTGCGGAGCGCCTCCTGGGCCTTCTTCCAGAAGCTCCAGTACTCGTCCCACTTCATCGGGACCTTGTCGGGGTCATCGGGCAGGCCGGCTTCTTTCACCATGTCTCGCCAGTAATGGATGTGCATCGTCTGGCACTCGATCGGCACGCCGTAGTACGCGCGCTTCTTGGCGACGTTGTCCCAGACGTAGGCGACGGGCAGGAACTTCTCGAAGTAGCGCGGCTTCAGCTCGTTGATCAGGTCGGTGGTCTCGTTCAGCTTGCCCTCCCAGGCGTACTTGGGCAGGACCTCCCAGTCGTTGTAGAAGCAGAAGGCGACATCCGGCCCCCGCCGCGCGGTCAGGGCGCTGATGATCTTCTTGAGCAGGTCCTCCTGGATCGTGAACGAGATGTCGAGATCGACGTTCTTGGCCTTCCGGAAGTCGTCGGCGATCTTCAGCATCGCCTCATCCTCTTCCTTGTAGTAGCCACGGTTCCACCACACCGTGAGCTTCTTGGCCTGCGCGCGCGACACCATCGGGAACGCGAGGCTCCCGGACATCGCACCGGCGCCAACGGCGGTCGTCTTGAGGAATTGCCGGCGGGTCTGAGCCATCATCAGCCTCCTTGGCGGGAATGGGAGCAGCGTTGCCCCTCGCTCTCGAGGGCTCTGGCGGCCGGCAGTATACCGCGAGGCATTCCCGATGTATAGGCGGTCCGCGGCGCGGCTAACTACGTGCGGACACGGCGTTCTGCATCTCAGCGGAGAGGCTTTGGGCTGAGCTTGGGCTGAACGAGGGGGTGATCCCTTCCATCCGCTCCATTGAGGCCCGCAGGTGGTTCGGGGAGAGGTGGGCGTAGCGCATGGTCATCTTCACGTCTTTGTGCCCCAGGATCTCCTTGAGCTCGTAGAGGTTCCCGCCCCGCATCATGAAGTGGCTGGCGAAGGTGTGCCGGAGCGGCTCACTCAATCAGCTCATCCGCCCGCAGCAGCAGCGACGGCGGGATCGTCAGCCCGAGCGCCTTGGCGGTCCTCATGTTGATCACCAACTCGAACTTCGTAGGCTGTTCGACGGGCAGTTCGGCAGGGCGGGTGCCCTTCAGGATCTTGTCCACGTGAACTGCCGCCCGCTGCACCTCCCCGAGCACGCTCGGTCCATAGGACATAAGGCCCCCGCTGTCCGCAAACTCCCGGACGTCATACGTCGCGGGAAGTCGGTGCATCATCGCGAGCTGCATGAGACGTGGCCGGTTCTCCAAGAACAGAGGGTCCAGATTGATATGGAGCGCGCCGATCCGTTTCCCCACGATCGCGGCAAACGCGCCCTCGAACTGGTCCGGGCTCCGGACTTCCACGACTTCCAGCTTTACTCCCAGCGCCTGGGCCGAACTCTGGAAGTGCCCCAGCATCGACTGGGTACCGGGTGTGGCGGTGTTTGCCATGACGGCGACGTGGGAAACTCCGGGCAGGATCTCACGCAGCAGCTGCAGCCGCTTCCCGGCAAGATCCGGCGACATCAAGGTCCGCCCCGTGACATTGCCCCCAGGTCGGGCCAGACTTGCGACAAAGCCGGACTCCACGGGGTCAAAGTGCGTCAGGAAGACAATCGGAATGGTGGCGGTTGCGCGTTTGGCCGCCACGATGGCGAGAGCGCCCCAGGCGAAGACGACCCGAACCTTAAGACGGACCAGATCCTCAGCGAGGGCCGGGATTCGGTCGCTCTGACCCTCAGCCCACCGGGATTCGAACTCGATAGTGTGTCCTTCGGCATACCCCAGCTCCCGAAGACCCTGCCGAAGTGCGTCCAGCAGGGGTCTGCCACGCTGGGCGGGACCTGGAGCAAGCCAGCCGACACGCGAGATTCTCGCCGCCTGCTGGGCCTCGGGGGCGAGCGGCGCGCCGAGCAGGCTACCAGCCAGCACTGACAGGAACGCTCTGCGCCTCATGGTGGGCCCTCCTCCAGCTTCCTCTGGACTCGGTCGGCGTGCAGTCGGCCGTCGTGCCTTCTCCTTCTTCCGACGAACCTTCTTCATCGGCTCCCTCCTAGGGAAGCTCCTAGATTCGGGATCGCGGCCCGCGCCGCTAGGACGGCCCGTCGCGCCGGGAGCTACCCGACGTCTAGCGCGCAAGTCTAGTCTGAGCGATTGCCGTCAGAAAGGCGAGCCGATTTCGCTCCCGGCGCCGGTATGAAGCGCCTGGCTATGTGCTGACCGTGTGCTGAACGACCCCTCCATTGAGGCGACAGGAGGGAACCGCATTCCCTCGCCTTCCTCGTAAGTCCGCGACTCTGCGAGAGCCGGCCCGCAACCCCTCGGCTTCCCACCGCTCTTGAGAGCATGTATAGTCAGCCCTCAGCGGAGAGAGGTGCCATGACGCCCGACCGCATCACCGTCTCGGTCATCCAGCACCGGCTCGAGTCCATCGTGCAGGAGATGGGCGAGGCCATGCTGCGCACCGCCTACTCGCAAATCCTCAACTCGAGCCGCGATTTCTCCACTGCCGTCTTCGACGGCCAGGGACACCTGGCCGCGCAGGCCGAGCACGTTCCCATCCATGTGGGCGCGCTACCCTGGGCCGTGCAGTCGGTGAGCGAGTACTTCCGCGACCGCATCAACCCCGGCGATCTCTTTCTCCTCAACGACCCGTACCACGGCAACAATCACCTGCCCGATCTCACCGTGCTGCTCCCTGTCTTCGTGGGGGATCGGCTGGCGTTCTGGTCCATCAATCGCGCGCATCAGCACGACATCGGCGGCGCGGCCCACGGCACCTACAATCCGGCCGCCACCGAGATCTGGCAGGAGGGCATCCGCATCACGCCGCTCAAGCTCTACGACCGGCGCGCGCTGCGGGACGATCTCCTCCAGATGGTGGCGACGAACGTGCGACACCCGCGCGACTTCGAAGGCGATTTGCGGGCGATGATCGGCTCCGCGCGCGTGGGCGAGCGTCGCATCCTGAAGCTCGTCGAGGACTACGGGCTCGACACGGCGCTGGCCGCCGTCGGCGAGATCCTCGACGGCGCCGAGCGGCAGACGCGCGAATGCATCCGGACCTGGAAGGACGGGGTCTTTCGCGCCGAGCAATTCCTGGACGACGACGGCCATGACGCCCGCGACATCCACATCCGCGCCACCGTCACCAAGCGCGCGGACGGCCTCGTGGTGGATCTCACCGACTCGCATCCCCAGGTGACGGGCTTCGTGAATTCCTCGTACCCGAACACCATGGCATCGGTCTACATGGCCCTCGCCTATCTCATCGATCCCCGCACGCCCAAGAACGACGGAATGTTCCGCGCGGTCACGGTCAAGCTGAAGCAAGGCACGGTAGTCTGGCCCTATCCACCGGCGCCCGTGACCCTCTGCACCAACCACTGCGCCCAGGAGATCGGCGAGGTTGTGATCAAGGCGCTGGCCCGGAGCTGCCCCGATCGCGTCATCGCGGGCTGGTCGCGCCGCTTCCGGATCGCCATCTCCGGCGTCAATCCCCGTAACCAGCGCCCGTTCATCTGGCACCTCTTTCACGCGCGCGGCGGCGGCGGCGCCTCCGCGGCCGGCGACGGCTGGGAAACCGCAGGAGAGGGCCAGGCGGCGGGCGGGATCAAGTTCGGGAGCGTGGAGGTGGCCGAGACGCGTTTCCCGCTCTTCTTCAAGCGCCACGAGTTCCGCCCGGATTCGGGCGGCGACGGCCGCTACCGCGGTGGCGTGGGCTCCATTCTCGAGCTGCGCATGGAGACGACCCAGCTGGCGAAGGGGAACACGGCGGGCGACGGTATCCGCCATCCCGCCTACGGCATCCTGGGGGGCGGCGACGGCCTGCCCCACCGCTACCGCATGAAAGCGGGGCGGACGGTCCGCGCGCTCAAGACCAAGGAAGTCGGCATCCCGATCCCGCCGGGCGCGGTGTTCGAGATCGAGTCGGCGGGCGGCGGCGGCTACGGCCCCCCAGCGCGCCGCGACAAGTCGGCGCGCGCGGCGGACGTCAACAATGGCTTCGTCACGAAGCGCGCCCGGAACGGACGCTGATGTTTCGCGTCGGCATCGATGTCGGAGGGACCTTCACCGACTTGGTGGCGGTGGACCGAGGCGGCCGCGCCACGCTCGCCAAGTCGACCTCGACCCCAAAAGATCCCTCGGTCGGCGTGATGGACGGTCTCGGGCTCCTGGCCACCGAGCTCGGGCTGGATCTGGCCGGCCTGCTCGGCCAAACCGATCTGGTCGTTCACGGCACGACCGTGGCCACGAACGCGCTCCTCGAGCGCAAAGGCGCCACGGTGGGGATGCTCACCACCGAGGGCCACCGCGATATCATCGAGATGCGCGAGGGGCTCAAGGACGATCGCTACAATCTCCGCATGCCGCCGCCTGTGCCGCTGGTGCCGCGCGCGCGGCGTCTCGATGTGCGCGAGCGGATGCGCTTCGACGGCCGCGTGGCCGTTCCGCTGGAGCGCCGGGCGCTGAACGCAGCCATCGATCGACTCAAGGGCGCGGGCGTCAATGCCGTGGCGGTATGCTATCTGCACTCCTATCGCGACCCGCGCCACGAGCAGGCGACGCTCAAGGCGCTGCGCCGGCGGCTGCCCGACGCCTACGTCTCCCTCTCCTCCGAGGTGCTGCCCCAGATCAAGGAGTACGAGCGCTTCTGCACCACGGTGGTCAATGCCTATGTGGGCCCGGCGCTCGGGCATTACCTGCAGAGCCTCGGCGGACGCCTCCGATCGGCCGGCTATACGGGAGAAGTGCTGATCATGCAGTCCCACGGCGGCGTGGCCACGATCGCAGACTCGGTGCGCCTGGCCGCGGGCGCCGTGCTGTCGGGCCCCGCCGGCGGGATCGCGGGCGGGCGCCATGCGGTCCGGCTGCTGGGCGAGGGCAACCTCATCACCTTCGACATGGGCGGCACCAGCACCGACATCGCCTTGATCGAAGGCGGCGAGCCCCAGCTCACCGGCGACAAGGCCGTGGCCGGCCAGAAGGTGGCCCTGCCTGCCATCGACATCCACACCCTGGGCGCGGGCGGCGGCTCCATTGCGCGCGTGGACCCGGGCGGCATTCTTTACGTCGGGCCGGAGAGCGCGGGCGCCGATCCGGGGCCCGCCTGCTACGGCCGGGGCGGCCGGGCCGCCACCGTCACCGACGCCAATGTCGTGCTCGGTCTCCTGGATCCCGCGAACTTCCTGGGCGGCCGCCAGCGCCTCGATGCCGCCGCGGCGCAGCGCGCGGTGGAGCGCATCGCGCGCCCGCTCGGCCTCCCGACCATCGCCGCCGCCGAAGGGATTCACCGCGTGGTCAATACCAATATGGCCGAGGGGATCCGCATCGTCTCGGTGCGGCGCGGCGCCGATCCGCGGCGATTCGCCCTGCTGTCCTTCGGAGGCGCGGCGGGCCTGCACATTACCGAGGTCGCGCGCATGCTCGAGATCTCGCGCGTGGTCGTCCCGCGCGTGGCCTCGGTACTCTCGGCCTGGGGCATGCTCGCTACCGATCTGCGCTACGAGCTCGTCTGCACTCACGTGGGTGAGGCTCAGCACGTGGGCGCGGCCCGACTGCGCCGGCTCTTCGCCGAGATGGAAGCCGAGGGGCGGAGGCGAATGGCCAAGGCCTTCAGCGGGCCGGTGAGCGTACGGCGCGCCGTGGACATGCGCTATGGGGAGCAGACCTTCGAGATCACCGTGTCGCTGGACGGAGTCGACGTCGATTCTCCCGGACTGATCGATGAGGTTGTGGCCCGCTTCCATCGCCGCCACGAGGAGCTGTACACGTACAGCGCCCCGGGCCAGGAAGCGGTATTGGTCAATGCGCGCCTGGCCGTGGTGGGCGAGCTTCCGACTCTGCCTGCCGAGGGCTCACGCGACTCAGCCGCCTCGAGCCCGGCCCCGCGCACCAGACGCGTCTATCTCGAGCGCTGGACGGAAGTGCCGGTGCACAATCTCGAAGCCCTGCGGGTCGGTGACGAGGTCAAGGGCCCGGCGATCTTCGAGTCGCCGACCACGACCGTGGTGATCCGGCAGGGCGAGCGGGCGGTGGTCACGCCTCATGGCTGGCTCGACATCCGCCTCAACTAGACCTTGACGCGTTCCCCGGCGCGCTGTAACAGGAGAACGCCGTGACTGTCCGAAGCGACGTGGTGGGGAGCCTGCTGCGGCCGCCGTACCTCGTGGACGCGCGCGAGGCCCTGGAGGCCGGACACCTAGGCCCGGCGGAGTTCAAGAAGATCGAGGACCGCGCCGTCGACGAGGTCCTGGCGCTCCAGGAGACCGCGGGTCTCGATGTCGTCACCGACGGCGAGCTGAGACGCTACGCCTTCTTCGGTCACCTGATCGACGCCGTGGAGGGCTTCGACAAGTTTGGCGGCTGGGCGATTCCGTTTCACGACGAGCAGGGCAAAGAGCTGGTCTTCAAGCGCCCGGTAGTCGTGGAAAAGCTCCGCTGGCGGCGAAGCATGTGCGCCGAGGAGTTCGCCTACTTGCGCGCGCGGGCGCGCCGGCGCGCCAAGGTCACCCTCATCAGCACGCAACAGGCGGCGGCCTACTACGAGCCGGAAAAATCAAAGGCGGCCTATCCCACCCGCGACGCCTACCTCAGCGACATTGTCGATCTGAGCCGCCGCGAGGTGGAAGAGCTGGCGCGGCTCGGCTGCACGTACATCCAGATCGACGCCCCCCAATACGCGGCCCTTCTGGACCCGGCGCTCCGCGAGGGCTACCGCCAGCGCGGCAGCGATCCCGATCGGCTCATCGACGCCTGTATCGAGATGGACAATGCGGTGATCGGCAGCCATGCCGGGGTCACGTTCGGACTCCACGTCTGCCGCGGCAACAACCAATCGATGTTCTATGCCAGTGGAGGCTACGAGGGCATCGCTCGCGTCTTCCAGCGCAGCCGCGCCCACCGCTTCCTTCTCGAATACGACGATGAGCGCTCGGGAGGCTTCGAGCCGCTGAAATCCGTGCCCGAGGACCGCGAGGTGGTTCTCGGGCTCGTCACGACGAAGAAGCCTCGGCTCGAGAGCGTGGAGGAGCTCCGCCGCCGCATCGACGAGGCGACCGCATTTCTCCCTCTGGAGCGGCTGGCCCTGAGCCCTCAGTGCGGCTTCGCTTCGACCATGGCGGGCAACCGTATCACGCCTGAGGATCAGCGAATGAAGCTCCACCGAGTGGGTGAGACTGCCCGCTTGGTCTGGGGATCCTAACCTCTTCGATGAGGAGAACGCCGATGAGAGTGCTCGCCCTGCTCGTGCTGGCAATCGCTGGCGCCTGGCCCGTGGCCGTCTCGGCGCAAACCGTCAAGGTCGGCGCGGTGGTCCCCATCACCGGCCGTTACGGCGCCGGCGGCGCCCAGGTCCGAGCCGGCTACGAGATCGCCGTGGAGCAACTGAACGCCGCCGGGGGCGTCACGGTGGCAGGCAAGAAGATGCCGATCGAGCTCACGCTCCTCGACGACGAGTCCGACGCGACCAAGACGGTGAGCCGTCTCGAGACCCTGGCCGCCCAGGGCGTGGTCGGCTACCTCGGCGGATTCGGATCGGACCTCCATGCCGCCGCCGCCTCGGTGGCGGAAAAGAACCGCGTCCCCTATCTCGGCGTCGCCTTCGCTCTGAACAAGATCCATCAGCAGGGCTTCCGCTATCTGTTCTCGCCCTTCTGGAAGTCGCCCGACATCGGCCAGGCGACGCAGGGACTCCTGGCTCTGATCCCGGCCGGAGAGCGGCCGAAGTCCGTGGCGATCTTCCAAGAGAAGACGGACTGGGGCCGGGAGATGGCCGCGGCCTGGACGGAGGCCGGCAAGGCAGGCGGCTATCAGGTGGCGCTGAACGGAGAGTACGCCCCCGGCGCGAAAGACTTCTCCGACCTGATCCTCAAGGCCAAGTCCGCCAAGGCCGATGCCGTGTTCGCGCTGCCGACGCCTCCCGACGGCATGACCATGATCAAGCAAATGAAGGAGCTCGACTACACGCCCAAGCTCGCCCTCTTCATCCGCGCCCCGGACGCCGTCGTCTGGTCCAAGAATCTCGGCAAGGACGGCGACTACATGGTGCTGGCGGCGGGATGGCATCACGCCATGAAGGGCGCCGGAGTGAAAGAGCTCAACGATGCGCACGAGAAGAAATACGGCCGGCCCGCCGACCCGATCGCCGGCCCGGCCTACGCCTGCGTGCAGATCCTGGCCGCGGCCGTCACGCGCGCCGGCTCGCTCGATCGGGACAAGGTGCGCGACGCGATCGCCGCGACGAACATGTCCACGGTCATCGGGCCCGTGAAGTTCCGCCCCGACGGCACCGGCATCGTCCAGCAGGCGCTGCTGCAGTGGATCAACGGCAAGCAGGAGCTGGTCTGGCCGAAAGAGTCGGCCACCGCGCCGCTCGCCTATCCCGCGCCTCCGTTCTCCAGGCGCTGAGGCGCCGGATTCGGCGCGACCGCATGCCCCTTCTCGAGGTCGAGCGGGTATCGAAGGATTTCGGCGGCGTGCGGGCCGTCCACGACGTGAGCCTCACCGTCGAGGAGGGCGAGCTGCTCGGCCTCATGGGCCCGAACGGCTCGGGGAAGACGACCCTCCTCAACCTGGTCGCGGGCGCCCTCCAGCCCACGGCCGGGCGCATCCGCCTCCGCGGCCAGGACACTGCCGGCCTTGCCTCGCATCGGATCTGCGCCCTCGGCGTCGCGCGCACCTTCCAGCTCGTCCGACCGTTCGGCGGACTTTCCGCTCTGGAGAACGTGCTCGTCGGCCGGCTCTACGGCCGCGCGCGCGCCGCGACATCGGAAGCCCTCGCGCACTCCGAGCGCCTCCTCACCCTCGTCGGGCTCGAGCGCCACGCCCACCTTTTGGCTTCACATCTCACGCTCATCGACCGGAAGCGTCTCGAGCTGGCCCGGGCGCTGGCCACATCCCCCGAGCTCCTGCTGCTCGACGAATTCATGGCGGGCCTCAACCCCGCCGAGACGGCCACCGCCATGGCCCTGATCCGGACGCTGGAGGACGAGGGCATCACCGTGCTCATGGTCGAGCACATCGTCTGGGCCCTCATGGATCTCTCGTCCCGTATCATCGTGCTCAGCGCCGGCGAGAAAATCGCGGATGGCCCGCCGACGGCCGTCGCCGCCGATGCCGCCGTCGTGGATGTCTACCTCGGCCCCGACCGGGAGGCCCATCTCCCTGCTTGAGATTCGCGACCTCGAGGCCGCCTACGGAGATATCCGGGCGCTGTCGGGTGTCACGCTGACCATCAGGAGCGGCGAATTCGTGGCTCTCCTGGGCCCGAACGGCGCCGGCAAGAGCACCCTGCTCAAGTCGATCGCGGGGCTCCTCCGTCCGCGCGCGGGCATCATCTCCTGGGAAGGGCAAGACCTGGGGCGGGTCGCCGCGCACTCGATCGTCGAGCGCGGGCTGGCGGTGGTCCCCGAGGGACGGCGGCTCTTCGGCGGCATGACCGTGCAGGAGAACCTCGACCTGGGCGCCTTCACGCCGCGGGCTCGCTCGGCCCGGAACGCCAACCTCGAGCGCGTCTACACCCTCTTCCCCGTTCTGCGGGAACGGCACCGACAGGTCGTCCGCGCGCTCTCCGGCGGCCAGCAGCAAATGGTGGCCGTCGGGCGCGCGCTCATGACCAGCCCGAAGATCCTGATGTTGGACGAGCCCTCGCTCGGCATCGCTCCCCGCCTCGCACAGGCCATCCTCGACGTCCTGGTCGAGATCAACCGCGCCGGCGTCACGATATTTCTGGTCGAGCAAAACGTGCGGGCCGCGCTCACCCTGGCCCAGCGCGCCTACCTGCTCGAGTCCGGCCGCATCGTCGCCGAGGGTCGCGGCGCCGATCTGCTCCGCGACCCGCACGTCCGTCAGGCCTATCTGGGCCCGCTCGCGCCGCGCGCATGAGCCCCCGAGCGCGGTAAGCGTGAGAGCCGCCACGTGAGCGCCCTCACCCAGCAGATCATTCTCGGGATCCTGCTCGGCGGGCTCTACGGGCTGGCCGCGGTCGGCCTCTCGCTCATCTTTGGCGTCCTGAAGGTGCTCAACGTCGCCCACGGCGAGCTGATCATGCTGGGAGGCTACGGGACGTTCTGGATCGTCACCCTGCTCGGGATCGACCCCTTTGCCTCGCTCCTCCTCGTGGTCCCGCTCTCGCTGCTCCTCGGCCTCGGCCTCTACGGCGCGCTCTTCGGCTTCGTCGTCCGCGCTACGGAGGAGACACGGATCAAGAACTCGCTGCTGATTGGCTTCGGCCTGGCGCTGGTGCTGCACGCTCTCGCGGTCCAGCTCTGGACCGCGGACGAGCGGTCCGTCATCACGCCGTACGGCGGCGCCGTCATCTCGGTTGGAGGCCTCGCGATCCCAGTGGTCCGTCTCCTGAGCCTGGCCGTCGCCTTCGTCCTCATCGGCGGGCTTCAGCTCCTGCTCACCTACTGGCGATGGGGCAAGGCCATTCGGGCAACGGCCGAGGACTGGCAGGCCGCCCTCCTCACCGGCATCGATGTGCGCCGCGCTTATCTCCTCGCTTTTGCCATCGGCACGGCTCTCGCCGGCGCGGCGGGCAGTCTCGTCACCGTCGGCTATTCGGTCAGCCCGTCGATCGGACTGGAATGGACGCTCAAGGCGCTGATCGTCGTCGTGCTCGCCGGGCTCGGCTCCGTGCTCGGCACCTTCATCGCCGGGATCTTTCTCGGCGTGGCGGAGGCCCTGAGCGCGGTTCTCTTCGGGGGGCCCTACCGGGAGGTCGTTGGGCTGATCATCTTCGTAGTCGTCCTCGTTCTGCGGCCCCGCGGCCTCTTTGGGCGATGACGCGGCTCGCGAAGCGCCGCGAGCTTGGCTGGGCGGCCGCGATCCTGCTCGGCCTCGCCATGCTGGCATTCCTTCCCCTGGCCGTCCCACGCGACGACGTCGTCAACTTCGTCTTCCTCGTCCTGCTCTCCATCACGCTCGCGCAGAGCTGGAATATCGTCGCGGGCTATGCCGGCCAGGTCAACCTGGGGCACGCGGCCTTCTTCGGCCTGGGGGCGCTGGTCGGACGCACGCTCTGGATTCTCGGCGCGCCGATCATGCTCGCCATGGGCGCCGGCGCCGTGGTCGCGGCCGCGTTCGCGCTGATCATCGGCGTGGCCGCCTTCCGGCTGCGCGGCGCGTACTTCGCCATCGGAACCCTGGCCCTGGGCGAGATCCTGCGCACGACGGTGGGCAATGTCCTCTCAGAAATCTCGACCCTGCCCGCCGCCACGATCGCGGCGTACCGCCTCTCCCATCGCTACTATCTCGCGCTGGCGCTCGCCGCCCTCTCGGTGCTCGTGGTTGCGGCTCTGGGCAATTCGCGGATCAGGCTCGGGATGCAGGCGGTGCGCGAGGACGAAGAGGCGGCCGAAGCCTCTGGAGTCGGCGCGCTATCCCTCAAGCTCACCGCGCTCGTGCTGTCGACCGGACTGGCAGGGCTGGCGGGCGGACTCTTCGCCTACTACCACATCAGTTACTATCCCTCGCATCCCTTCAGCCCGAGCTGGACGTTCGATGCGCTGCTGGTGACCTTCATCGGAGGCGTGGGCACGCTCCACGGCCCGGTGCTCGGAGCGGTGCTCTATGTCTTCCTCAAGGAATATCTGGCCGTGCGCTGGGTGGACTTTCACCTGCTGATCTTCGGCACCCTCTTCATTTCCGTGGTGCTCCTGCTCCCCGGCGGACTCGTCGAGGCGGCGGAGCGCGTGCGCGGGGTCTTCAGGAAGGAATGAGCCCCGTCAGCGTGGGCTCCGACTCGCCTCTCCCCTTCGAAGCGCCCACAGCGCTGCGGCCTGACAAGCAAGCGTGACCGCGGTCGCCATCGCCACGGCGGAGACGATCCCCACCGCCTCGACGAGCCCGGCGAATACGAGGAAGAATCCGGCGAAGCCGAAGAGCCCGAGCAGAAGGCCCTTGAGCACGCTGGTCGCGGCCGCGGGCCCCTGGAGGTGATGGGCGAAGATCGCCAAGATGGCTGCGTAGACGGGGAAAGGGGCCAAAAGCCCGGTGAGCCGCGGACCGAGCGTCGAGGCGACGCCCGTGAGAAGCAGCACGAACACCGTCGCCACCATCATTCTGGCCGGAATATCCCAGGCGGGCGGCGGAGCGGACGCGGCGCCGATGCCCGCCCGGCGCGCGGGCATGAGCCATAGCGCCGCGCCAAGCCCCGCGATCACGACGAGGAAGAGCGCCGGCAGAGGCAACGTCACCCGCTCGAGCAGCGCCGTCGCCAGCGCGAAGGCCAGGACACTCATGGCTATCGCCGGGAGACGGCCTCCATGAAATGCCAGCCATCCATAGGCCAGGCAGAACGCGGCCTGAGAGATCGCGCCCTCCATCGTGCCGACCGCGGCGCTGGCGGCGAACGCGGGGCCCTGCTCGAGCGCGAGGAACACGGCAATGGGCGCGGATGTCAGCGGCAGCCCCACGAGCCAGCCACTCACCGCCGGCCCCCAGCGGCGGCCGGCCAGGCTGGCGCCGCCGATCAGCGCTGGAGTCAGAATGAGCTTGAGAATGAGGGTGTCCATCGTCAGGGGCGATGCGAAAATCGGGAAGCAGTGGTCGGGGCGCCCCTCAGGAGCGAATCCGACGAGCCGGATAGGCCCGCCGCGCGGCTAGGTGATGGCCCCTTCGGAAGCGTTGGACACCAGGGCGACGTACTTGTGGAAGACGCCGCTCGTATAGCGCGGCTTCGGCGCCTTCCACTTGGCGAGGCGCTTCTTGATCTCCGCCGCCGACAGCTCCACATCGAGCCGCCGCTTCTTGACGTCGATGCTGATGATGTCGCCAGTCTTCAGCGCCGCGATGGGGCCGCGGTCGGCAGCCTCGGGAACGATGTGGCAGATCATGAGGCCGTGGGTGGCGCCGGAGAAGCGGCCGTCGGTCATCAGCGCCACGCTGTCTCCGAGCCCCGCCCCTTGCAGCGCGCCGGTGACATGGAGCATCTCCCGCATGCCCGGCCCGCCCTTGGGCCCCTCGTAGCGGATGACGATGACGTCGTTGGGCTTGATCTTCGTCTTCTTGACGGCCTCGAAGGCGTCCTCCTCGCGCTCGAAGACTCGGGCGGGGCCGCGGTGCGAGTACCGCGCATGCCCCGAAAGCTTCACGACGCATCCCCCCGGCGCCAGGTTGCCGCGCAGCACCGCGATGCCGCCGGTGCTCTTGAGCGCCTGAGCCAGCGGCTTGATCACCTGCTGCTTCGGCGTCTCGGCCGCCCCTTTGACCTCCTCGCCGATGGTCCGCCCCGTCACGGTTTTTTCATTGGCGTGCAGAATGCCCGCTTCGAGCAGCCGCTTGCCCACCACCGCCATCCCGCCGGCCGCGTACATCTCGGGCGCCGTGTAATTGCCCCAGGGCTTGAGGTCGGCCAGCACGGGTGTCTTGCGCGCGATGCGGTCGAAGTCGTCGATGGTGAGCTTGATGCCGAAGTCGCGCGCCGTGGCCGGCAGATGAAGCACGGCATTGGTCGAGCCACCCGTGGCCATCACCCCGGCCACCGCGTTCTCGAAGCTCTTCCGCGTCACCACCGAGCGCGGCGTGATGCCCTTGCGCACCAGCTCCATCACCAGCTTGCCGCATTCGTAGGCCACGTCCTCCTTGCGCGGATCGATGGCCGGCACGCCGCTCCATCCCATGGGCGAGATACCAAGCATCTCGTAGGCGGTGGCCATAGTGTTCGCGGTGAACTGCCCACCGCAGGCGCCCTCGCCCGGGCACGCATGGTCCTCGACGTCCTTGAACTCGGCGGCCGAGATCTTGCCGGCATTGTAGGCGCCGACGGCCTCGAACACGTCCTGGATCGTGAGATTCCGGTTGGCGAAGGGGCCCGAGGTCCCGACGCAGCGGCCGAACATGATCGAGCCGCAGTAGAGCATGAGGCCGGGGATGTTCAGCCGTCCGAGCACCATCACCATGCCCGGAATGGTCTTGTCGCAGCCAGAGATCGTCACGAGACCGTCGAACATGTGGCTGCGCGCCACCAATTCAATCGAATCGGCCACCACCTCGCGGCTGATCAGCGAGCCCTTCATCCCCTCGGTACCCATCGTGATGCCGTCGGTGATGGAGATTGTGTTCACCTCGATGGGCGTGCCGCCGGCCGTCCGGATCCCCTGCATCACCTTCTCGGCCAGCTTGCGATGGTTCCAGTTGCACGGCATCGTCCCGATCCAGGCGTGTGCGACGCCGATCTGGGGGCGCGAGAGATCCTCGTCGCTGAAGCCCACCGCTTTCATCATGGCGCGGGCGGGCGCCCGGTCCGGACCTTCGAGGAGAACGCGGCTTCGCTTGCGCGGGTCGAGGGGCATCAGGAGGCTCCTTTGTCGTGGTCTTGGACGCGGAGCGATTCTACAGCAGGTCGCGGAGCGGAACCAGCCGGTAGCCCTCGCCGCGCAGCCCCGCGATGAGCCCGGGCAGGGCCGCGAGGAGCCGCTCGCCGGCGCCGGGAACGCCATCGCCGTCGTGGAGGTCGAAGATCGCGCCGGCGCGCGCGCGCGCCGCCGCATAATCCAGCTGCTCCGCGGGCGCCACCGCGCGACGACCTTCGGGCTGCACGGTCCAGAACACGCAGGGCGTGCCGAGCTGTCGTAGCGTCGGGAACATGGCGAGATTCGTCTTGCCCCAGGGCGGGCGGAAATAGGCGGGCGCCCGGCCGGCCGCCTGCGCGATGGCGTCGTGACCGCCGCGCATCTCCCTCGCTGTCTCCCCAGGACTCAGCCTCCAGAAACTCCGATGGCTGAGGGTGTGATTGCCGAGGTCATGCCCCGCCTCCGCGATGCGGCGGGCCAGTGCCGGGGCACCCACCGTCCGGTGGCCGATCAGAAAGAACGCGGCGGTCACCGATTCGCGGGCCAGCACGTCCAGGACGGCCGGCGTGTACTCCGGGTCCGGGCCATCGTCGAAGGTCAGGGCCACCGCGCGGTCATTTCGCCGTCCCCGCCAAACACACGCCGGCGTCAGCAGATGAGAGCCCCACGTATACGCGCCCCAGAGCGCGGGGGCGGCCAGCAGCCATGCCGCCGGCCTCACGACGCGCGTTCCCGCGCAGCGGCCTGCCCCTCGAGGACCATCTGGACAATCTCGCGCGCCGCCTGTGGCCGCCGGTACAGCCGGATCCGCTCGCGGATGTTCTTGAGCAGGACCGGATCGCGCAGCGCGGCGCCGATGACCCGCTGGAGCTGGGCGGGCGAGCTGGCCACGAGCGCGACACCGGCCATAGCCGCGAAGCGCTCGTTGCGCGCCTCCTGTCCCGGCAGCGAGCCGAAGCAGATGGCGGGCAGCTCGGCCGCCAGGGCCTCGCCGAGCGTGAGCCCGCCGGCTTTCGTGATGAGGAAATCGGCCGCCGCCATGAGCTGGCGGACATTGTCGACATAGCCGAAGACCTTGACACGCGCCTCTCGACCGGCCGCCAGCGCGCGCAGCCGGGACTCGAGCTGCTCCTCGCGTCCGGCCACGACCACCGCCTGCAGCGGCTCCTCCATCTGCAGCAGGATGCGCGTCGCCTCTTCGAGCCGGCCGAAGCCGCCGCTCGAGCCGTCCATGAGCAGGAGCACCGGCAGTCGCGGCGAGAGCCCGAGAGCCAGCCGTGCCGCGGCACGCTCCTCAGACTGGCGGGCGAAGTCCTGCGCCACGGGGATTCCCGTCACGGTGACGCGGCTGCGCGGCACGCCGCGCGCCGTCAGATCGTGGGCGATCTCCTCCGCGGGCACGCAGTAGCTGTCCACGTGCGAGTAGATCCACTGCGTATGCGCGACGAAATCGGTGAACACCGTCGTGTGGGCCGGAATGGGCACGCCTCGGGATTTGAGCACCGACAGCGCGGCTACCGGAGTGGGATGGACGGAGACGACATGATCCGGCGGATCGGCCAGGATCAGCCGGCGCAGCTTCCGCGTCCCGATCCGGTTGAGCCCCATGAGCAGGGGCGAGGAGACGCTGAGCTGATCGCCCAGCCAGTACGCCAGCCCCCAGAGCGCGGGCGCGCGATGCAGCACGGAATAGTAGAGATCGCGCGTGAGCCGATCGAACTCGGGATGGACGAGGTCCCGGAAGTGGTCCACGACCTGGGCGAGGGCGCCCGCGCGCCGGAATTCCTCGGCGAGCGTTTGGGCGACGCGACTGTGGCCCGAGCCGTAGGACGCGGTCAGGATCAACACGCGCCGCGCAGACGCACTCATGGGGAGGGCCGCCGCGCCACCAGCAGGGTCAGCCGCCCCGACTGGAGCACCTCATCCCGCTGATTGAGGATATTGCGCTCCTCCACGATCACGCCGCCTTCTCTCATGGATCGCTTGGCCACCGTCTTCGAGACGCTCCGGATCGTGTCCCCCACGCGTGCGGGCCTGAGGAATTGCCACTCGAAGCCCATGAAGGCCAGGACCACAAGGGGCGGCTGGGGCACGCGCCACCCCAGGCCAGAAGACAGGCAGAGCGGCAGGAGGTCGTGTACCGCGCGCGGATCCGCCGGGCGCGCGTCGATCAGCCCGCCGAAGAGATTCACGTGCGTTTCCGTTAGGGTAAGCCCCGGAGTTTCCAGCGGCGCACCCACCTCGACGTCTTCGAAGAACAGTCGACGCTCGCCGATCATGCCCGCCGTCACGCCCGGCTCGGCTCGCGGCGCCGCTCGACCACATGCTCGGTCTCGCCTTCTTGGACCAGCTCCCCGCGCTGATTGAGGACGCGGCGCTCGATGATAACCACACCGCAATCGGGCTTGTCACCGTCCCGTTTCGCGGACACGCGGGCGCTTACGTGGATCGTGTCGCCGATCCTGATCGGGCCCTTGAACTTCCACTTCAGCGCGGCGAACCGCTCACTGCTGCCGGTGGGCATCACCCGTCCCAACAGGCCGTGCTGGATCGACAGCCCGAGAAGGCCGTGGGCGATGCGCTCGCCGAAGACGGAAGTCCTCATGTGCTCGGCGTCGGTATGGAGCACGTTGTAGTCGCCGGAGAGGCCCGCGAAGATCACGATGTCGGCCTCGGTCACCGTTCGGCCCGGGGAGGTAAACTCCTCCCCGACGCGGATGTCCTCGAAATACGGCCCCGGAGGAGTGCTCACGGCGCATTAGAATAGCATGCCGCGGCAGCCCTGGACTGAGCCGGGCTGGCGGGAACCCCTGGGTCAACCCCTTGGTTTCAAGCAGCAAAAGGTGTGCTATTCTTGGCGCGCTCTTTTCGGACCCCCGCACCGCGTAGGCGGGACCAACCCACACATGGAGGTGGCTATGGAAGGTCGCAGGCGGTTCATTCTCAAGGGAGCGGCCTTGGTCGCCGCGGGCGCGGCAACCCAGGTCATCAACGCCCCCAATGTCATCGCCCAGCCCAAGTTCCAGTGGCGCATGTCCACCACCTGGACCCCGGCGCTCGACGTGCTGCAGGGCGGAGCCCAGCGGCTCGGCAAGATCGTGGAGGAGATGAGCAATGCGCGGCTGAAGATCCAGGTCTTCGCCGGCGGCGAGCTGATGCCCGCCTTCGGCTGCTTCGACGCCACCCAGCAGGGCACCATCGAGGCCTTCATGGGCGCGCCCTACTACTGGGCGGGCAAGGAGCCGGCCATGCAGTGGTTCTCGGCCGTGCCCTTCAGCCTCAACCCGCAGGGCATGATGACCTGGTATCTTCACGGCGACGGCCTCAAGCTCTGGGAGGAGACCTACTCGGCATTCAATATCGTGCCGCGGCCGGGCTATTCGACGGGTGTCCAGATGATGGGATGGTTCCGGAAGAAGATCAACAGCACCGCCGACTACAAGGGCCTCAAGATGCGCATCCCGGGCCTCGGCGGCAAGATTGTCACCGCCGCCGGCGGCACGGTCGTCCTCACGCCGGGCGGCGAGATCTACACCGCCCTCGAGCGCGGCACCATCGACGCCTGCGAATGGGTCGGCCCGCACGATGACATGAAGCTCGGCCTGCACAATGCGGCCAAGTACTACTACTACCCCGGCTGGCACGAGCCCGGGACCACCGGTGAGTTCGGCTTCAACAAGAAGGCCTATGACTCGCTGCCGGCCGATCTTAAGGCCATCCTCGACTACGCCTGCCAATCCGCGCAGGTCGTGGGTCTCATGGAATACGAGTACAAGAACACGGTCGCGCTACACAAGCTCAAGACCGACTTCAAGAACAAGGTGGAGATCACTCAGGTCTCCAACGCCACGCTCAAGGACCTCAAGAAGCTCTCGGACCACGTTCTCAAGGAGGAGTCGGAGAAGAGCCCGCAGGCAAAGAAGGTCTACGCCTCGGTGAAGAAGTTCGAGGCCCAGCTGAACGACTGGCGCCTGATCTCCGAGGCCGCCTACCACGCCCAGGTCGCCTCGGCATAGCCGACGCGGCGGGCGGAGCAGTGAGGGGCGGAGCCGAATGGCTCCGCCCCTTTTTCGTTGCCCTAGCAGGATGCGGAAGAACTCACAGGCCGATCAAAAAGGTCCAGATGCGAGGCGGCGAGGGAGGCCGCTGCCCGAGGCGTACTTGCTGTACGTCGAGGGCGGCGGCGACCGAGCCAACGAAGCAGATGGGCCTTTTTCAGCGGCCTGCTAGAAGAGACCCCGGAAGAACGAGATGGTCCCGTAGACCAGCTGCGGGTACATGATGACGAGGGTGAGCCCGATGACCTGAAGCGTCACGAACGGGATGACGCCCCGGTAAATGTCGGGCGTCGTGATCGTGCGCGGCGCCACCCCGCGCAGGTAGAAGAGCGCAAAGCCGAAGGGCGGGGTGAGAAAGGAGGTCTGCAGGTTCACGCCGATGACTACCCCGAGCCACACCGGATCGAAGCCGAAGTGGGTCACCAGCACAGGCGTGAGGATCGGCACGTGGATGAAGCAGATCTCGAAGAAGTCGATGAAGAATCCCAGCAGGAAGATCACGAACATCACCACGGCCAGGACGCCGTAGGCCCCGAGCGGCAGGCTCTTGAGGAAATTCTGGATCAGTAGATCGCCATTCAGCCCCCGGAAGACCAGGCCGAAGCAATTGGCCCCGACCAGGATAATGAAGGCCAGGCTCGTGATGCGCGTGGTCGCCTCCATCACCGACTTGAGCATGGGCATGGAGAAGCGCCCTTTGGCAATGGTCAAGAGCAGGCCGCCGACGGCGCCGACTGAAGCCGCCTCCGTCGGCGCGGCTATGCCCGCGAAGATCGACCCCAGCACACCGACGATGAGCGCCAGGGCCGGGATGAGGGCAAGGGTCACTCGCCTGATCGCCTCGCCGCGGAAGGCTGCCAGCTCCTCAGCCGGTACGGCCGGGGCCAGGGCCGGCTTCCAACGGGCGAGAATGAAGATATAGACGACATAGAGCCCCACCAGCACCAAGCCCGGGAGTACGGCGCCGATGTAGAGGTCGCCGACAGGAACGCCCATGATGTCCCCCAGCAAGATCAGGATGACGCT